>Ga0065711_1029242_pt1 | contig 36982 bp, 30 predicted proteins | sample Hoacrofraction12_FD_59098 | JGI IMG/M metagenome (GOLD analysis project Ga0065711, IMG submission 59098) | Hoatzin crop microbial communities from Cojedes, Venezuela - Epithelial fraction 12 v2 (version 2) | ecosystem: Host-associated > Birds > Digestive system > Esophagus > Crop | place... | reverse complement strand
GGGGGGGGCTACGGCCCCTTCGGGGGCCCGCCGGGAGGGGGAGGCCCTCGGGGGCCCAAAATGGCGGCGCGGCCTCAGGCCCGCCTTGCCCGTCGGCGGCCGGCCCGGCCCCCGCGTTACCCCGCAGCGGGCCCGTGGGTTTTGTTCCAGGGCTCTGAGAGAGGAGGAGGAAAGAAAGAAAAGCCCTGTGAAGGGAACAGAATCGCGTAACCGGTCTCTCTTACATGTTTTAAAAAAATAGCGCAAAATGTCTGGGGTTCTCTCAATGGATTGGAGTTAACCGGGCTCTTGCTTACGCTCCAGACAACCTTCCTGCAGGCACCGTGGAGAAGAGTGAAGGTGCTTTTGCCCAGGGCCTGCAGCTCAGTCCTGCCCCTCTGAAGTGGCCAGATAACAGCTTTGGTGCCTTGGCAGCCTCCCGTGTGGCTCCTCTTCGTCTGCTCTGCTCCTCTGGCGTTCCCCAGCCCACCTGAGGAAATGCCTTCCCCTTAGGGAGTATTTACAGTGTCCTGTCCTGGGATTGGAAACCTCAACTTTCTGACTCTGGAAAAAAGGAACAACCAAAGTTTAGGGTGTAACTGCTGTCATCTTCAAATTAATTTGTTTGACAATAAGCATTAGTCAGCGGAGGGCATAAAATGGAGCAGGACCCAGAAGAAATGACACAATAGAAGGCAAAGTCTAGGCAAGCGTGGTGGGTTCCCACGTTGTCCAGAGAGACTGAAAAAGTAGCTTAGCTTTCCTTAGCCTCTTTTGCAATAGATACGTATCATTTTGATAGATCACCCGTGTGAATAAAATAAGTTCTACTGTTTAAGAAAGCAATCATATCCCAGTAGGAAAAGCTGCTGAGGTGTGTGCCCCGGAGCTGGCTGCAGCTTAAAATTAGGCTGCCTCGCTGGGGCTGTGTGGAACGTGTGTGTATTGCAGTGCTGTGGATCCCTATGGCAGTGCTGTGGATCCCCCAGTGAGGGTACAGGCAGGATGACCCTGCCCAGGTGCCGCATCGGCACTGCCAGTACAAGAAGTCCCTCAGCATTTCTCGTAGGTCTTGGGTGCCCTGGCAGCACTCTCCGTGGGTGCCGTCTCCTGTGCAGCGTTTCCAGAGTGCTGTGGGGTCCGCAGTGAGTGAGGCACCCGGAGTTCCTCAGAACGCTGGTCACGGCCACTGTAGTGCCTGCTAGAGAGGTGACAGCCAGTCCTCTCTGCCTGTCTCAGCACAGTGTGAAGTGTAAGCTGCGGCCTGACCTTATCAAACTTCAGGGACTAGGCCCATTAGTCCTTATCTTGGGACTTTCAAAAGAGAAGGATGATCTAGCTTTTCCATGTTTGGAGGTTTCTGGGAGTTAGGATTTTTTTGTCTGGGAATGGGGTCGCTCCCTGCTCTTGTCCCAGGAAGCTCTCTATCCATCAGGCATGGCACAAAAACGGGCAGCTGCAGATGTGTGATCTGGTACATCCCTTGGGTTTTCTTTGCACACTTACTAGCATTGCAGGGGCCTCAGTCTGCTATGAACCATGCTGCTGTAGTCACGCGTTTAATTACCAGCAATTGGGGTAACAGCAAATAATTAACTAAGAGTCATAGGAGCCTTCTCATGCTGTAGGTTATTCCTCACTTTTCTCACCATTACAGGCAGCTGAGAGGATTTTTAAACCTACTCCTTTCTGTGTACATTTTGGTGATTTAAAAAAAAACAACATACAAAAAACTGAGAAAGCAAACCAGCCTCAGAGAGCTGAAACTAGATACAGGACCACAGGCCAGCCTTTTGCTTTTCTTTCCTGCAGCTGAGCTCTGTCCTTATCAGACCAGCTAATGAGGGAGGTAATGATGCTGATGCCTGAGGATTGGGTATGGTCTCTGTTTGCCTGTCCTGGGCCCTGGAAATGGTCGCAACTCCTTACCTCCTCTCAGTTGCTGCTCTTTAGGGAAGCTTTCAGTCTTCAGGATTCTAGAGGCAAAGTGTCTGGGGAGGTGAGGCAGAGAAAAAAGTCAAATCCTTTCTTCTCCAAGGGCTGGGTTGCTGAACTAGTGTGGGAGGTAACCGTGGCAAATTCTGCGATCTGGTTCATACTTGATCCTCATCTCTCTTGGAGTTGTGTCACTGTAAATTAGATTAAGACTGAATGCAGTGGTTTTGATCCTTACTTATCGTATGTCCTTTAGCTGTAGCTACCTTCACAGTTTTAGTAGAGCTAGCCTGTAGCGGCGTGCTCTTTGCCTGAGTGTAGGAATTGGTGTTAATGTGCGTGTTTGTAAGAGAAATGCAGGATAGATTTTTGATCTGTGCTCATTTCAACTTCAGATCATGGCTTCTCTTTGAAAGCAATGGATTCAACATGAGATATGGGATAGGACAGGGTGTAGCTTGTTGCTTATTGCTCTCTGCGCATCTTGAGTTTGTGGAGTAATGCTTTGATTGCTATCGCTCTGCAATTATTTGTAATTGCTGCTTTACTACCACGCATGTCAGCAAAACAAGAGATCAGAGAGCAGTGTCAATTGCCCCATTTCTGCCTGAAAAAGTGGCTGGACGAGCCAGTGCAGTTCATACATAAGTAGTATACAATGTGAATGTTCATATTACAGCTGTTGTTAAGACAGTAACAGAAAATATTAGTTGCAGATATCTCCGCTGAGATGGAAATGACCTCACTTCCTTATTGCATTCTGTAGAACTGTATTGCTATATCACATGGTTTCAGCCTGGAGCAGTGTACAGCACTGCAAATGGGTGCCTGCAAGTGGGGCTGAGCGTTATGAGTTCGTTGCTTCACCGCTGTGGTGAGGAGAGTAGAGGAGAGATAGTTTTCAAGCAGAGAAAGAGGCTGAAGGTGCACTGTTTCGGTACAGGTCTCTCTTCAGGATTTGGGGTTCTGTTTCCAGATATATCACAAGCCTGTTGTGTCGTACAAATGGAGTATCATATCTTCTCTCCCGATTTATCTGTCAGTCAAAAGATAATAATAACGTAGGAGAGAACCACAGGATTTGACAAGTTCTTCCTGTTAAGACTGCAGTGTTTCAGAAGGAAACTGTAACCTGTAGTCACATTCCTGCATGCTAAAATACAGCATGGAAAGTACCGCATAGAGTGGGAGTAGGCGGGGAACAGACAATAGAGCGTCACTCTGCAGTTAAAAGAGCTGCTGTACCGTTCAAGGAGATGGCATGCTATCATTTGGATGTTTTCTGTGCTGCTCTTCCTTATAATACCCACGAACTGGTAGACCACTAACTTATTTTGAAATGTTTCTGTTCTGCTTTGGCTACTGGTACTTGAAAAAAAAGAGCTACTGTTCTAGCTTGGGTATCAAGGCAGCACAACTTGTTATAGACCAGCAATTGAATAAATTAAGGGTTTCACAATAGTTGGGAGCTGGTTGCATTCCTACGCAGGAATCTTGTCACTGCGTTTACACTGGTTGACCCTGCAGAAGTTCCACTGAAACTGCCAGGTTTAGGCTGCAGTCAGGTTAGCGTGCAGACAGGTACATGCCCAGTGCGACTTGCAGCTGGAATTGTACCTCCAGAACACCAGCCGGCCCTGGCTGCAGGGCTGCACGCCGCTCCGGGGCTGTGTCGCTGGGTGCTGGTGGTGCCTGCAGCGTCGCAGTATCTGATGGTACCGTATTACTGTCTTTCCCCACACAGGCTGAAGGGAAGGCGGTGCTAATAACAGGCTGCAACAAAGGCTTTGGACATGCCTTGGCAAAACAGCTTCACGCAAAGGGATTTACTGTTTTTGCTGGATGCTTGCTCGTGGTGAGTAGTAATATGGATCAAAATCCTTCTCTGATTGGAGAGAAGTGCTTCTGAAGTGACAGCATCTTCATCCGCAGCCTCCGTTTACCCTAGTCCAAGACCCGAGGGAAGTGCAGTGGGCAGGGATCATTACATCTTCCATTGCTTCATCTGTTGCATCTTGTCATTTCTGTAATTCTGAGTTCTTTAGGGCAGGGACTGTCTGTCAACTGCATATCTGTACAGTGGCTTGCACAGTAGGGCACTGTTCACTGCTGGAAGCCTTTCAGCAACACCGCAACACGCTCAATAGATCTGATAGTCCCAAGATTGCTATGCTACTAAGGCTTTCTGTCTTCCCAGGCATCTCTGTTGCTGTGTTTGATTCTGTTGCTTTCCTTTGGGGACACTCCTCAAACTCATCTCCGAGCTGCCTCTCCTGCCTTGTTCGGGTTCTGTTTCCAAAGTGTCTTCTAACTATGCTTCCACAGCTTTTGTAGAAGCTATTCAGTTTCTGGATAGCTGAATAAACAAATTTACTATGCCTTTCTGATATCTGTAGGTCTCACCTTCTGTCACCTGTGTTTGGCAGATGACATCACTTGTTGTAAGAGATCAGTTTAGACACATTGAATTAGAAGGAGTTGCAGACCCATCATCCCAGTCCCTGCTCTTGCAGGTAACCGTGCTCTGTAATCTTCTTTATAAACTGGGTCAGCTCCACTTCCATCTCATAATAAAAGTTTTACCCTTGCTATGCTTTTTTTGCTGTTTTGATTGTAAAAACTCATGTAATTTCCAACCTGAATTGTTCAAAATCAGTTTACACCCACTTATTTCTCCGTTTGAAGATGGCCATTTCAGCATAGGTGCTCAGGGAGTGATGACCACAAATTCTTGAGTATTGTGAAGGGCAAGAGCAAACAAAAAAAAGGTGGCCCTCGTTGCCTGTGTGATCTCAGCGGAGGTTACGTTCTTCCACTGCACCAGAAGGGAAAGTTATTATCAGCTGACATATTGTGTAACTCGAAAGCAAGAGAGTCCTGTTGGAAAATTGCCACTATTTGGAAATTTCCATGTGGAGGCTCTGTAAATCCTTCAGTAATCATGTCATATGCTGCTTTGGGATGCCTGCCTCTGTGGTGATAGCAAGTCAGGCACTCACTTTGCCCAACAGCAGGTGTAGGGAACAGAAAGGAGAGGGGAGATAGGGTGGTCCGAAGGGCTGTTCGGAAGGCAGCACGCTAGTGCAGGGCAGAGAGGGCCAGGCTCCATCTGAAGCCATGTAAAGAAACTACATGCTCCTGAAGTGAGCCCTTCTTGCTTTCTTTATTGTTTGGAAAAGAAAAAAAAAGGGATTATTACCTGTCCTGGAATGGTCAGGCAGCTCTCAACATCCCCTATGATCTGGCCTGGCAACTTCTCACTCTAAGCCAAAATTTTGTGGTTCCGTACTTGTATCCTGTGTGCAAGTGGAAAATGCATCAGCAATCATAGCTGATCTGCAGGTGACTTTCAGGAGGTTAAAGAGCACTTGACCCTGAAGAGATGGAGAGCAGGAGAGTGTGATTTTTCTTGTTCTGTGTGTTAACAAATTTTCAGAAGACCTGGACTCAGGGCCCCAAGATTTCACTTGTGGGTTTCCTCCCCCCATCCCCAGGTTGTTAGTGTTGTCTTATCTGCTGTTAGGTGCACCTGAAGGAGAGGGTCTGGGGGTAACACAGTTATCTGGATAGCTGTTGCAAAAATACTATAGCCGAATGCTTTCTACGATTCTTGGGACAGGCAGCATCCTCATGGAACAGCCTTGTGTTTCAGATGGTCGAGGGATATAATAGCCTAGGCATTTAAAATCTGATGAGCAGGAGCTTACTAAAAACCTAATGGTAGAATGCACATGGGATGAAAATGGTTATAAATCTAAAGCTGACTGCTCTGAGAGAAGGAAGCACATAGTGACTGCAGAAGAGGATGATGGATCCAAAAGAAGCAGTGGAGGCAGGGAGCTGTTAGTCAGATGGCTGGTGAAGAACAAGGTGTGAGCATGTGCGTGGTTATTGCTCATAAGTGAAGGACTGCACCTGCAGTGTGGCTGAGGATGCAGCCACGCTATGGTAACTGGCAGTGGGCATGCAACTGCTCATGACAAATGCAAGGAAACTTGCCCTGTCGTGAGAGAAGCATGAGCTGCTGTAGGTTCACTGCAGGGTCAGTGCAGGTACGGGGGCAGTTGTCACAGAGCAGATGCCGGGCCATGAGTTCACACATAGTTACACCATCATCGCTTACTGGCATGCTTTTGTACAGAGAACTAAAGCATCCCTGACATACTAACCACACAGAAAGCTTTTGCATTAAATACAAGATGGTATGCTGTCAGGTGCATCATGAGCTTTTTAATGATCAGAATAAATAAAGTCAAAAATAAAGTTACAGACATAACAAGAATAGGGCAAGCAGGCTGGAGTGGAACTGGAGAGGATCAAGTGCAAAAGGGTTTTCATTTAGCAAGGATAAGTAAGTCCACAGAGAAAGTTTCTGTTAATATATTAGGATTAAGATGGAAAAACACACAAAATTCGATTACAAAATAACCTGAAAAGTAGAAAGTACAGAAAAAGTTGAAATAATCATTGTCTTATTTTCTTTGATCTTACTGAGAAGAAGGATAAATTGTTTCCAGATACCTACTGCCAGCAGTTTGCACGAGGACTGCAGGCAAGAAAGGGGAAAGAACAGGGAATGTTTACATGAATGAATGTGTTCAAGGTCACCAGGCTCGTAGAAGTGTATACTGAGGGGATTTAAAGGATGAGCCATTGTGATTTCTGCCCCATGGGTGATATTTTCTGGAGCACCAGGAGGCCAGGGGATTTCCAGGGGCTGGAAGAAGGCAGATGTTGTACTTTCTTTCCCAATGGAGACAGACTTCTGGAATTGCCAACCAGGCAGCTCACCTTCGGTGTGCTAGATGAAATCGCAACACACTGATCTATCAGTTTTACAGATGTCTAGGTTGTAGTGTGATACTCACTGTCTGTACAAGTTTACTGGGAACAGACTGTGCCAGGTCAGTCGAATTTCATTCTGGGTAAGCAGCAGAGTCATTAAAGGGGAAGGAATAAATGTGTCCTGATTAAGGATTTTGACACAGTCCCTCAGGATAGTCTCATGAGCAAACTTACGCTCGAAGCGTGCTATTGCTGTTCAGACTTAGGGAAATTTTCTTGGCAGTGTGCTCTGGAAGAGAGAGTTCACTTGGAAAGAAATGTGCATGGTGCCAAGCAGGGAGAATTGCAAGTCCTTTGGGGAATGGGGTTCAAAATGATCCTGATACATTGGATGAAGTCTGAAATCAATTGGGTGGAATCCAGTAACGACCAGTACGAGGTGTTCTGCCCAGGAGATGCAGGAAGGGAGCGGGTGGATAGGAGCAGCAGGGCGGGGAGGAGCTGACGCAGGAGGAGGAACCAGCCGGATCCACGAGTGTTGAGCATTGTGTCCATGGCTTCTGATTCCCACTGACATATCTCTGCAGGTGCCCAAGTGCTTGCCAGGACCTAATCCTGAATCCCACAAGCTTCCCTGGGAACAAGCCGTGGCTCGGTCCGTTGCGGGATGGCTCTCTGCTCACCAGCCCCTGTATGATCTGCCCGTCGGCACCAGCTACCTCGGGATGCTCCAAACCAGAGCAGGAGAGGAGCGAGCGAGGGGAAAGGGAGGCAGCCGACAGCTGGAGCAAGGCTTCTCTGCTGGGTAGAGAGGGCTTGTGTGGCCGTGGGCTCCTGGCACTGGAGCAGGCCCTGCTTGGCGGAGGGTGGGGTGGGCTGCGAGGGCAGGATAACCGGGGGAAGTGAGATAGCTGGGACAATGTGGTGGTGTCCTGCTGAAGGCCTCTCTGGAGAGTATGTGGGCAGCAGGCTGGGATGGAGCAGGGCAGCGTTCAACTCTTGATGAAACTGGAAAGAGAAAGCTGGGAGGTTCTCCGAGAGGAGAAAAATCGGACAAAAAAAAGTTACAGCAAAAAGAGAGGGAGAGAGGCTTTGCAGGAGCAGTTGGGCCAGCACTGCCAGAATCCCCCCAGGGCTCCTGCTAGGCTCCTGCTGGTGCGTCCCAAGGCCATGAAGGCCATCCCAGGGAGGACAGCCTGACTGCTCCCATGGGAACTGCTCCAGGTATCTTCCCAGCCGGCAGATCTACCGTTTAAGAAACAAGGAGGAGGTACTGTGTGGGTATCGGAACAGGGAATCTGCTTACAGCCCCTGAAGGCTGCAGAACATAAGATGATGTTCACTTCTTTCCATAAAAATACGTGGCTACTTCATTTGTGAAGAGGTTTATGGACAGAAGAGTTAAGCAGTTTGTTTTACAGTTGAATAAGTTGAAGTAATGTCTGCAACTATGAAAAGTGATTCCAGTTGATACTGCGTGTTGAAGTCGGTCTTCCAAAACCAATATGTTGTGTCGACAGTGAATAAATTGTAGCTGGGATGGTAACTTTGCAGATTGAGTTGCATTGGTGATAGGGGAAAATTGATTTCGATATGGATAATACAAACCATTTATGCTGGACTTTTAATTTGCTGGCCTATGACTTTGTTTCTCAAAAAAAGTGGAACTACTTCTTGTTTAGTTTATAAGGATTATGAAAGATTAAAAAACATTTAGGGAAGGGTGTTTTCAGTGCTCTGAAGTGACAGCTGGTGCTTGAGCACAGATATAGTTAAGTTTTAGTTTCTGTGTAGATACAGTAAATCTCTCTCTTTACAAGCTGAATTAGCTCTACTTTACTCACTATTAAGTAGCTGAAAGTTGCTTTGTATAACTCAGTGAGATGCAAGAGCATCTTCCAGAAATACAGTGAGGCATCACGCAATGCTTACCTGTTTCAAAAGGACTATTGTATTTCGGTGATGATGTTATTAACTACTTGTAATACCACTTTCAGAGATTCTTCTCCTGGCTAGACACAGCACGTCACTATGTTCGATGTGCGTTAGAAAAGCTTCAAGTCTTTATTTGCTGTTTTTGTGATACCTGGAAATAAATCAGTTGTGAAATGATACGCAGCCTTGGGGCCAGCAACTCATTCCTACTGTTGTCATAATGCCAGTGTAACTATATTCTGATTTTTCCAAGAGCTACCCTGTTTTGTTCAAGGCTGTGATGGACATTTCAGGTCTTTTCCTTCGTTAAACATCATTGCTCACTGGACTGAAGGTGGAGGTGAGAGGTTGTATGCTACTTTCATTAAGTAGCCTAAGATACATATAGAAAAACTAAGCAGTTACTGGCTGCAGAGGCAGCTGAGCAGGTGACTGCAGGAGACTTGCTCGCCTTGTTTGCCCTTGTGCTGTGGGAGTCGGTATCAAGTGCTAAAGGAAGAGTGGCAGCCAGGCATGGTGACTCACCAATTCATAACTTCTTCCTCCCTAAGGAGGCAGAGCCTGAGATTCAGGGAGTGGTTTGGTGAATTAAATCTCGAGCCTGCTGTGAAATGGCATGGCTAATATGTGCTCTTTTCACTTTTGTTTGTTGTGTACCAGCTGAGCAAGGCTGTAAGGCTTAGGCAGCAATCCTGTCTGGAAGTAACCAGGTAAAACCGGGAATTTGAACTGCGTTTATGTTTGACTAAACATAAAAACCCCACAGAAGTAACAGAATCTCTAGGGATAGCGAGGGGCAGAAAAGGAGGAGGGGGGAGAAAGGAAAAGGATAGAAAGGAAAGCAGAGCCATCGCGTTCTTATTACCTATAGTGTGGAAAAAAGACTTGTTCTTGCTTCCTTGGCCAGAACCTCCTCTTTTCATGCTTCATGACTGTAATCTTGTCATTGTGTGGCAGTCTGCACTGTGCATGTAGTCCTGTGCATCCTGTTCTGCTGTGTAGTAAGAGCAAAATATTATTATTATATAGGTTCAGCTGTAAAGGTTTCCGGCTGTATCCTGTAGCATCAGACCATTTGCTGTTCGGCATGCCAAAGGTGTCACTGCTGTCTTGTTTTCGAAGGGGTCTGACAATACTATTTCATTAGAAGCCAGACAATATTTTGGGATGACGTGAGTACAGTCCCTAATTAGTCTTTTAAGCCTAGAAAAAATCTGACTCTGATTTCTATACAAGCGTTTGCTGTGTTACCTGCAGACCGTGGAGACTGAGGTGGTGGAGAGTCACCCACAGTTATCCCAGGCTGGCGCAGTATTCCACGGTGTTCTGGACGTGAAACCCTTCATGCAAGGAGCTGACAGCAGGGGCTTTGTGGCCCTTCAGAGCAGCGGTTGCTGATGCGGATGTAGATGCTGTGTTGGAGGGAACAGGAAGATGGCTGTGCATTGCATGCTGGTTCCTGTGGCTCGTGTGCTTACTTGTGCACCAAGTTTACACCTCTGTGTGCAATTTCGATAGCTTCTGTTTTCTGTCCATGTGAACACGCCTGGCCCCAAGCTGCGTTACTGTTCCTCGTCTGTCTTAGCAGGACATCTTTCTTTTCTGCTGAACAGGACAAGAATGGAGAAGGAGCCATGGAGCTGAAGAATATGAAGTCAGATCGCATGAAAGTGCTACAGATGGATGTGTGCAGTGACCAGGAGGTGGCTCAGGCGGTGGATTTTGTGAAGAGGACCCTGAAAGAGCCGGAGGAGGGTATGTGGGGTCTGTGTATTTCCAGCACAGCTGGCTCTTTGGCTCTTTGCTCACAGAATCCTTCCTACAGAGCAGGTCATGCACTGGCCAGGTCATTCCCTCTCTGCACTGCCAAAAGAGAGTTAACAAGCCTGGAGGCCTGTGACAGTGTGTGGCTGGCAGTCAGGCTGTGCTGTACCTGGGTCAGTGAGGAGAATTGTCTTGCTGTTGATGTGCTGGCCACATGGAAAGAGACGAAGACTGGCTGGAGGATTAGGCTCTAACTCTACATCCCATGAAAAGTGATGAGTGGCAGGAAGCCCGCAAGAGCCTGTGTCTTTCTCTTTGAGGGTCTATGAAGGACATAGGATGGCTGGAGCCTCATCTCCTGCTGGTGGTCCTGTTGCAGCCTGGCTCACACAGACCCTTCTGTAGTGGTCCTGCTAGTGAAGAGGTGACACACCATGGCTGCTTACTGCTGTGCCTTCTGCTGTGCTGGTACAACCTGTTCATGTAACTGAGTGCTGAGCTGGAGCACAAAAGTGACCTGCCCCCAGACCTGGATTGTTCTTCAGCCAGGTCAATCCATTCTTTCAATTTGCCATGCAACATCCCAGAGGTGATGTGATCCAGGGTGGGTTTGGCATAGACCACCTTAATCCACATGCCACCTTTAAGCACAAGTTCAGCTCATGGACTTGAAGAGCATGTGAAAGAAGATAGTCCCTTCTGTATGCTTCTTTCCTTCTTGGAAGTGGTTTGGCAGTGCGATGTGAGCTTACATTCGGAGCCTGGTGTGACACCACCTAAGCTCTTCCCATGTGGTGAGGTTATGAGGCTTCTTGCCCTGCATAGGTTTCACTGCAGCCTCTGTGTGAGTAGCGAGCGGGACAGCAGCTGTAGACCCAGGCTGAGGGTGGACTGAAGTTTCACATCTGTGGCTCCAGGACTTAAGGGTTGTGTGGCGGGAGGGTGGTTGCTGCTCTTGAAGCGTGGATTAGACTGCCATGGGCCTGTCTTTGTTCACAGCAAATATGAAGCTGGTGAATAACAATAGCTCTGGTCTTCATGCAAATTACGTGAGCACACCCTTCCTCCTGAAAGAAGCATATGAAGTGTAACCGACTTACGTACAAGCTCTGATCCCACACATGTTCTCTCTGCATGATTTTTCTTCCTACACAATCACCCAGCCCTTGTCACGCATTTCGCAGCCTCTCAAGCTCTTCCTGAAGAGCCCAGCAACAGCAGCGGTGGCACAGGGCCAATTCCCACTGAGTGAAAGCTTTAAGGGAGCAGCTCTGTTGCTTCTATAAATGCAGCAGTGTTTGCAAAACCGTGTGCGTAGCAGGGACAGAGAGGTCTTGCATCCTTGATCAGAAAGTTGGACCGGTTCCTCCTGTTCTTGAGAGCCTGATTGTGTGGTTGTTTGCTCCAGCACAGTGTGCAAATCAGCAAAGGCTTTTTTTTAGGTCCATCGGTGTGACTGAAGTTTGGGGCTTGCCAATAAAGAGTGCTCAATAAAGGAGTGGTGGAACATAGAGGCTGTTGAGACTGAGGTGCCTTGCCCAGAGGTGCTTGTTGCACACCATGTGTGGCCCCAGAGGAGCTAGAGCAGAACAGTTCTTGCACTGTACATCTATACGTCTTCTCTCCGTGCTATCTACGTAAGGCTAACCTCATTTTGATGGAGTGCCCCTGTTTGTTTTCAATCTTACGCAGTTCCCACTGTATTGTTGACACTAAAGAAATAATAGTGATAAGGCTCTGTTCAATAAACACACAGCTGTCCAGCAAACAGCCCTGTGACGGGGTACTTATCAGCACTTTGTTCTGTACGTAACGTGACCTCATGGGCTAGCAATGACATTCCAAGAATGAACTATTGTAAATAATGTGTTCATGAACGACCCTGAATCTAACCTTGTAACCCAAGAAATGGGAAATCATTGTAGGGAGACTTAGAATCGGGAATACTCTGCAGAGGTCAGTTTGGGACTGACAGTTTAAGTCTTTTGTGATCTTTCATAAATCCCTGACAAATTTGCTCTGCATAGCTTTTGTTACTGGTGAAATTATACCATCAGATGCCCTGTTTCTGTGGTCCTCCTGCTAGCGATTGGAGCATGCTTTGCAGCAGCGCGGGGGACCCCATTGAGGCTGAGATGCCGTGCTGGCTGCCAGATGAGTGTGAATTTTGGAGTTGTCTTGATTCATTAAAGCTGGAAGCTTCAGTAAGTGCGGTAGCAACAGGGAGGGGATCTTGGGCAGGGCAGGAGTAGAACTACCAGACTGTTGCATTTAGAAACTTGAATTAATAAAAATGGAAGTAAAGATAGGTGATCGAGACGTTTTCTTGGGTTTTGCTGCAGGCCACGACTTAGCTGTGGCCTGATTGGGGATTGGGAAAGGGTTGTTCTGGAGGAGGATAGAGCTTCAGGCCAGTGAACTGGAGCAATATTCACCACCCACTGTCTGTCAGAGTCAGCATGCAGGGCAAAAGGGGTGCTGGGATCACCACGTGAGAGCTGGGAGATGTGGGAATGGTGGCAGCTATGAGAGGCAAATAGGCAAAGCCATTCTGGGACAGACCATGAGAAAGTGGTTAATGCACTGTTATCACTGGGTAGGACACGGCCTTCTCTGGTCCACTGTTGTACTGGTTTTGGCTGGGGTAGAGTTGACTTTCTTCCTAGTAGCTAGCGTGAGGCTTTGTTTTGGATTTGTGCTGGAAACAGTGTTGATAACACAGGGATGTCTTAGCTATCGCTCAGCAGTGCTTACCCAGAGCCAAGGCCTGTTCTGCTCCTCATCCCCCCACCAGCGAGCAGGCTGGGGGGCACAAGGAGTTGGGAGGGGACACAGCCAGGACAGCTGACCCCAGCTGACCAAAGGGATATTCCATGTCATATGACATCATGCTCAGCATATGAAGCTGGGGGAAGAAGAAAAAAGGGAGGGACGTTTGGAGTGATGGTGGTTGTCTTCCCAAGTAACCGTTACGTGTGATGGAGCCCTGATTCCCTGGAGACGGCTGAGCACCTGCCTGCCGCTGGGAAGGAGTGACTGAATTCCTTGTTCTGCTTTGCTTTGCTTGTGTGTGTGGCTTTTGCTTTGCCTGTTGAAGTGTCCTTATGTCAACCCACGAGTTTTCTCACTTTTACCCTTCTGATTCTCTCCCCCATCCTACCAGGGAGGAGTGAGTGAGCAGCTGTCCCGTGCTTAGCTGCTGGCTGGGGTTGAGCCGTGACAGCTATACACAGCTGGTCAGCAGCCTTCAGGGAAAATGAACTTGGCTGGGAAGAGGGCAGGGTTACTAGGGCCAGTGTGACAGTAGGGAGCCAGTCTGGCAAGGGTGTGCTGATGTTTTTAAACGCACAGGAGGATAAATTCCGTTGGTATTTATTTGGCAATGGTAGAATATTGAATTTTGCTTAGAGGGTTGTGTTTGGTGCAATACATGGTTACTATCTGACTGTGAATAAATACGGGCTAGAAGTTATTAAAAGGCTTTCATACATCAGGGCAGGGAAGCTATGGAGCAGAGGCAGGGCAAACAGCCCCAAAAATTTTGAGAGCGAGCTTGGCAAGCTTTATCAACAGAGTGGCATGACATGAGTGCTTTTGATAGCAATGTCAGAGCTCCATGGGCATGAAGACTCCTTCTTAGCCCTATGTGTGTTCTTGGTGGTAAGAGGAAAGTCAGGGAGAAGAAAGGGGCCCCAACTCCAACTGGGAACTTACACAGTGAAAAATGACTATGGTGTAGGGCAGGACATCTAATGAGGAGCAACTCTGTTATCTTGTTCTGTTTGTTCCTCCTGCAGTTTGTGGCTGCATAGTCCCTGTGCTTCAACAAATTCGCAAAGTACGGTCTCAGTCCTGCAAAAGTTTGCCATGGGGACTCCTGCAGTAGTCAGTGCAAAGGGCCCAGTCCTTGGTGGCCTGCTGAGTCCTGGACATGTAAGGGGCTCAGTGCAGAAGCTCTTGGTAAGTATAGTCAGTTTAATTTTGGCAGGACTGCAAGCAAAAAAGATGTTCATTTTTAAATTCTAGTAGTTTTAAGGGTTGGTTGTACGCTTGCCATGTACTGCTATACTTAGGATTGAGGGAAACCAAATACCTGGACTGAAATACAGGAGCTATTAACCGGGCCATGAACCTGCAGACCAGTATCATGCACTCTTCAAATCAGTGAGTCAGAGTTGTGAAGGGGATTTAGAAATCCAAGAAATTTAGTTTTCTTTTTTGTTTTGTTTTGTTTGGTTTTTTGTTGTTGTTGTTGTTTTTTAAATTGAGGCTAAGTCCAGACCCTCCAAATTGCAAGAGCCATGATAAAGTCACTGAGTGGAGTCAAACCTGGGACAAAGAGGGTCAGCCAGATGCAGCCATACAAAGCCCCGGGGCAGAATTTGACCTTAGAGGAGACAGTCCAAGAGGAAATGCTTGTGTGACACTATCACTCTCCCTAATGCTTTTAACAAGCCACACTGGCTTCACTTCTGGTATATCAAGAGTGTATTTAATCTCCTTGCTTTTTCTCCACAACGTTTTTTCTACAGAAGTGCCCAGTTCTTTGTCAGGGGGTTGGGTTACTTTGTACAACAAGGAAGGCTGCTTCTCCGTGGCACTCTTCCTCGTTCCACTCTAACCGTGTGCTTATTGGCAGGTCTGTGGGGCCTGGTGAAGAATGCTGGCGTCTCAGCTTTCGGAGAGGTGGAATTTGCAAGTTTAGACAACTACAAGAACATGGCAGAGATCAACCTGTGGGGCACCGTGAGGGTGACAAAGGCTTTCCTGCCCCTCATTCGCAAAGCAAGAGGTACGTGGTGGGCAGTGTGGCAAGACTCAGAGAAAGCTTTTGCAGCACAGCAAAGAGATGTTGCTGAAAATCATGACTCTGTGCTTCATGGAATGCCTGTGCAGTCCAAGGAGGGTGTCCAAGGCACGCAGGCGAACTAGACAGCAGGATTCAAATGCTGTGTAAGCATTTGGTAGTACAGGCCACTCTTGGGGCAGTCCAAGCACCTACGTAGCAGGTGCTATCTTAAACATCCTGGGATACCAGAGACCTGTGTGCAGTGCCAGCAGATATGACACAGGACTCCAGGCCATCTTTAGAAAAAGTGACCGGGGGCCAGACAAGATAGTTCTGGCCTCCAGAGTCCACCAAGTGCTTATGTTTGGATAACTGAATCTTTTCCCTTCCTGTTATTCACCTCACAGATGATTGCAGTGGTAGTAGTGGAATAAATGAGAGCCATTTTAGATATCTTGCAAGACAACAGTATTATCAAAAGTGTTTTGTATTTTTAAAAAAAAAGTATGAGCACAACTCCGAAGAGCTTCCTTATTTAGCATGTATGGGAAAATGCTGGCACAGCTGAGTGCTCTGAGGGCAGAAAGGGGTTATATTGAGAAGATTGCTCAGATATCGTTTCCAGAAAGGAAGTACCCAGTAAAGAAGCCCCATCTCGCTACAAAAGGTAGCTTACCCATCAGGTCAGCAGGTGGTTCTCATAGTCCCTCCAAGCTGCACTTAGGTCTGGAATGAGAGAGCAGAGCGACCTGCTTGTTTCTCAGCTAAAATCTCAAGCTGCAGAAGGATGTCATGCTCCACAGCTGTGAAAATCCTCTCTGTAAAAATAGCTGGTGAGATTTCAAGGACCTGTTTGGAAGTGTATCTGAAACCATAACTGCACACATCTTGTCTTGTGGAAGGACAGAGCCACCCACGGAGGAGTGACCACTGCTATCATTGCCCCGAGGCAGTGCATGACCTAACAGAAGCTGTCAGAGCTCTGTGATTGGGCTGGCATGGGCTGCTGGTGGGAGTTAGGACAATTGCTCTTCGCTGCCCTGTAGACAGCAGCACATCAAGTCTCCTCTCCGTTTGTCCCAGGCATGTAGCACTCTAGGCACTCCTGGCTGGCCAGCTGGGTGAGCAGGCTGCGCTGCTCATGCTGCAGGTTCAGAGAACCCTCCACTGGTTCTCTGCCATCCAGCTCGGGTGTAGAAGCATGTAGCTGTGTTAGGCAGAGTGGCTGCAGATGAGCTGTCATGCTTACAGAAGGAACCAGAAAGCTTGTACGGCATCAACCTGTGTGCTTTCCAGCTCATAACACTGCTAGCTGGGAGCTTGAACACTTCGCTAGCAAGACGTAGGAGTGGGGCACGCTGCTGTCAGAGCAGACAGCCAGTAGCCTCAGAAGATCTGGGTACTTCGATACTTGGAAATGAGGAGGGAAATCTCTTTGCAAATCCTGTTTTATAGAGGCAGGCATGTGTGCCGTCCATGGAGGAGGTCAGAGCAGGGCCTTGCCTTGCTTGAGTAAGGAGAGAAAGGCTCCTTGACAGGGAATTTGGATGCCTCTTTAAGATTCAGATTTTACAAATCAGCGTCATCCAGCAAAGCACCTTTTTACTGGGTTGTTCTGTTTGCTTCTTCTGCAGCCCATCATCTCGCCCTGCTCTTTTCTCTCTAGGCCATGTGGTGAATATCACGAGCATGTTGGGACGGATGGCGAGCCCATCTCGCTCCTGCTACTGCATTTCCAAGTTTGGGGTGGCCGCCTTCTCCGACTGCCTCCGGCAGGAGATGTACCGCTGGGGTGTCAGAGTCATCCTCATTGAGCCCAGTAACTTCGTGGCAGCGACAGGCATCCTGACGGCGGACGGCGTCGACAGACAGGCTGAGGCACTGTGGAGCGGAGCGAGCGACGCTGTGCGGGAGGACTACGGGAGGGAGTACTTCACTCGCCACGTGGCCCTGATGAAGTCCTTCGTTAACAGTGGCCTGAAGGACATGTCTCTGGTCTTGAATGACATCGTCGATGCACTCACCTCCCTGTGCCCAAACAACCGTTACAATCCCATGGAGACCTACTGGTGGGTGAGGCTGCAAGTCATGACTCACCTGCCCACTGCCGTTGCCGACTGGCTTTACGTCCCTGGAGCCACGCTGTAAACGGCCGTCCTTCAGGCCTCCTTCCAGTGCTCGGGCGTATGCACAGGTTAGAGCTGACGTCGTCAGGGCTGTCTGCACCCTCGCTGATGCATCTACCCCCCAGGTTCATGCACTTTTATTTTGGGTTATGGCTTCAGGTCTGGTGTTGTGGGATGCTGGGAACAGCATGGCTTTTTTGTTCTTCTTTTCCTAATTCTTGCTTTCTGTATTCCCTGCTGCCCCGATTAAAGTTGAAAGGTGTTTTCCTTTTAACTGTGGAGGATGCAGAGGAAGGTTAACATAATGGGTGAAATATGTGGCTAGTGTAATTAGGTCAGCAGAGTTCCCCCAGTGATAAATTTGGCTCATTAATGGGCTCTTGCTTTTCTTTACAAGGACAGGCTGCTAATAGCCGAGCAAAGCTGTTGCTATGAGGTGTCTCGAAGGGAGAAACTAAAATGGGAAACAAAAGCAGAGTTTTCCATTTGAAAATGGGTCAGTCACAGCCTTCTGTTGTTTTCGTGATCCTGCTAGGAAGCTCTGCTGCGCTGCGACTGTCTGCTCTTTCCAGCAAAACAGCAACACTGCCTCTAAACAGCCTCATTACCTAGCTCGGAGAGGGGGGGGGTCAGATCCCTGTAAAGAAGGGTTCTTCCCTCCCAGCGCTGTGGCCGTGAGCTGCCAGAGCCAGCGACTGCAGGCAGGCTGGGTGGGGAAAAGCCCGTCTAATAATGAGTGAGGTCTGAGCCATCCCTGGATTAGTCCCGGTGGGTGGTGGGATTTGCAGCCTCTCTCCACCCACTGCTGATGAGCTTTGTGGGACAGGGTTGAATCTGATGCAAACACATTTGCCTCCTCTGACTGCTGCCTTAGGTACCGGTGCCTGAACTGCCCCACTGCGGTACAGGCACTGTCCAGCCTTCCCATTGCTTCCCTCATGTCACTGCCCTGTGCTAGGCTCCCTTTTGCTTTCCCAAATCAGTTTTTTGGTTTCATCCTCTCTGCACTTGAACTGTGCAGCCAGTGTGGCCTGACTATGAGCTCTGGAAGGGTGCTCAAAGTGGCACTTTTTTAATATTGCACAGTGAAATTTCCATGTCACACCTGATCGTCTCTTCAGAGAACCTCCTGATGATAACTGGTATGAGCTACTTTTGCACAGTATCCCCAAGGGTCTCTCCTGTTGGCCATTTAGAGGGATTTCAATCATTTTTCCAAGTGCTGGGGCTGCCTGGCCTCATGCCCCATTCCCTCTGTCCCAGTGGTGACCAGTGCAGCAGCCAGCGGGCCGTGGGTGCTGCTGGCCAGGCTGGGACCCAGCCCTCTTGAGGGACCAGCTTTCCCTTCTGCTGCTAAACTTTGTTCTGTTTTGTCCTAAGTGAGATTAAGTGGCTGGGAAAAGAGCTTATTGTTTGCTCTTTCCTCATCTGTCTCTGCTAGCTCTGACTTGGAAACTGCCATAAAATTTTTGTATGCCGCTGGCTGTAAATGCTTGGAGTCTGCATGCAGCCGTGAATGCTGTGATGCCTGAGGAGCAAATCAGGATTCCCTTGGAGATGCTGTGGAGGTAGCTTGTATTACAAGTAACACCTGCTGGAAATGCTGGCCGTGCAGTTCTTTTATATTCCAGATCATCAGCACATGGAGATTGCCTGGGATCCAGGACCCAGAACAATCCCACTGAACTGCAGCTTGAGCAGTGCTGTAATCACTCCTGCCCCCTGCACTGTGAGATGTGAGTAATGTTAAGTAGCACTGATTTGCACAGAGAGAAGAATAAACTGTGAGATTTGTAAAGCACATGTCTGTGTCTCCAGTGCTCCTTTCTACATTGGCTTTCCCACCGGCTTTGAATTTGAGTTCAGGATTTAATTGGGCTCCGTAATTAAGGAGGTGGCAGTGGTTCAGCAGGTAGTGAGACTGCGGAGGCTCAGTGAGAACTGCCTGGAGCAGCACGACCCGTTTCATCAGCAGACGGCAGCTAGAGAGGCCTCTCTGCAAACACTTACACCGTCGGTGTTTGTGTTTTCTGTGGTTTCCTTCCAATGGCAGCACTGAGAGAGTGGTGCTGCGCATTAGTCGTTGCCTCAGCATGCTGTGTGTAACTAATCCAAACGCTACAGCTGCCTGGTAATAAGGATTAGCTCTTCTCATGGGCAGAATGGAGGCTTGCAAGGTAAGAAGTGTCTGAGGCCATGCAAGGACCTCGTGGCCGAGCCAGGGTTAGGATTTCACAGCATGTGAGCCCCAGTCCCTTCCTCTGCCCCTCAGAAGTGCTCCGGCGAGCTGTCAGCGCCTGATCTGGTTTCTGCCTGGGTGGGGAGCTCTGGGTGGGTGTCTGGGGTGAGTGGAGCAGAGTGCGGGTGCGGGAAGAGCAGGTATCAGGTGGTTCTGGGCAGTGCAGATGATCACGTGAACTCTGAGCCAGCAGAGCAAAGCCAAGACACCCGAGCAGGTCCCTTCCCATCTTGAGCTTCCAGCAGCCATTCAGCATCCAGCGAAAACTTTGTTCTGAACTCTGTTCCCTGAGGCAGCCGGACCCTTGTTTTGCACCGTAGGGTTGCATGAATGCAGGCATTGAAGGCAGATCATTGTCTTGCTGGTAACAGAGGGAAGAAGTCTCAATTCCATTTGACAGTGACCTTCAAAGCCAGAGGACAGAGGAGACAGAAGGAAATCCAGTGAAATCCCCTGGACGTCCCTGCTCATTGCTGCTGTGGTATCCTATGAGGAGTTAGGCTGCTGAAGGTGCCCGTGGCTTTCCTTTCGAGGGCCAGCTGCTGAGGCTGTGGCAGTGTCCTACCTTTTTCTGTTTGTTTCCCACAATGCTTTGGAAGACAGCGACGGTACAGCTCCTTGGTGCACCCTTTAGCCTTTGTGAAGTGTCTCTGTTTTCCCTTTCAGATCAGCATGGTTCTTCTGATGGCACTGGGAACCAAAAGTGGTCCTCTGCATGGCGTGGTTGCTCTGGTTCAGCTTAACACAGCGAGGGGCCTCCTGGGGTCTCCCAAGAAAGCACTGTGAGTCTGGGTACACCAGATAGCTTCAGGTTCTTTCCATCTTGACCAGAAGCCAAACCCCAGTGTGTGTCCCAGACCTCATGGCACCTGTGGTTTCTGGTTTAGTCCCAACATGAAACCTCCACTAGCAGCCAAGGGAGAGTTTAGAAGACAAAAAGCTGACTGCAGGTGAAATGAATGAAGATAATCTCTAAAAGCCAAAGGAAACTAGAAGTGTCTTCTGAGTGGCAAGGGCTGCAGAGGAAGTGGTTCATTTCAGGCGGAGGTGAGAAGCAGCACATTGCTATGGAGATCCCTCATTGATAGCACTGCATGGGTGTATCTCCACAATGAGCTACATAGAGGACGGGAATGTATGCTGCTTCCTCTGGGCTTCAAAAGTCTTTACCACAGTCAAGAGTGGCTGATGTCCTAGGTTTGGCGCTCTGATGTGGCTGAAGATCTCAAGCAGTTGCAGAGCTGTCCAGGAGGCGTTCTGGGCTGCGTGGTGTTGCTGGGAACTATGCTCGACAGTCTGCTGGGCAAGACCCAGCACTCAGACTGCCCCATTTGCTCCTCTGCCTAGTGAGCCCAGCTAACGGATGCTCCTGTTTCTGGCCAGATGATGCGTGTGGCTGACTTGTGGCACTGTCTGCTGTGTAACCTGTCGCTCTGACACCCGGGACGGAGCCGATAGGTGTTAGGGGAAAGTTTAGGATTGGAGAAGTACTTATTGTGTGTCTGTCTTTGAACCTGCAGCTGAGGAGCTGCCTACTGCCAGAAATGTTACAGGGAAAAGGGGGCCAGTGATGGCAGTGCTTTCACGCACAGCAACGGCCCTGGAAACGGGACGGGAGATTACCCAGGGCAGCTCTCCTCTGCCCAGGTCAGGGCCTTACTTCTGCTTCCTTGGTCGTGCCTTCCCTGCTCCAAAGGTCTCCACAACAGCCACCACAGCTCAGAAAGGCCACCGAGGTCTTGCCTTGTGCAGAGAGGTGCTGGCCCAGCCGCGCTGCCGGCAGCCAGGGCAGTGTGCGGGAGCAGGACACCTTCTCCGGCTCGCCCCTTCTGCAGGGAGCTCTGCTCATCGGCACCCAGCTCTGCAACAGTGCCACCCAGCACACCCTGAAACGGGACTCGTCCCTAGTGTCTTAGAAACCGTAAGACCTAGGAAACCCAGGATGGGGGTATCTTTTCAGCTCGGGGACCCCCCTGGATGCGACAGCGCTGTGTAAATAGCAACAGCAGCACCTGCTCTTCTGGTTTTGCAACAGAAATTTTCAGTTTCTTGTGCAACCACAATGCTGAGAAATGTCTTAGAAACAAACCAAAACCGACACCAGCCGGTTTCTCAGCCAGCTGCCTGAGTCCTGGCCATTGGAGAGACGCTACAAATAGCACGAGAATTTCTAATGGAGCCAGCTCCACCTCCAGGGCCTGGGCTGGAGCCAGATACAATCAGTTCATTCTCAGCAGCGCTGGGAGGGCTACAGGGATGCTACTGATACAGCCATATCGTCCTCTCCCCTGGCACTCCTTGGGGAAGGCGGCAGACTTGCGTCTTCACCTCAGAAGAGTGACATGAGATAATACTTCTGCCCTGGCAGGAGCTCATCAGGAGGCACAAAGCAGACGTGCACGCAGGTCTCCTGCAGCACGCGGTGCCTTCTCCTGCAGCGTCTTGGTGGTTGAAGCAGCTCTTCAGAGCTCGCAGCAGGATGCGGGGAGAGGCATGTGCTGAGCCGAGGAGCTCTGCTGTGAGCACATCGCCCGCTCAGTGCTGGCTGGCGGCATCAGCCTGCTGCTGCAGGAGGCAGCTCTGGGCACAGCGCTTGGCTGAGCCGGTCGGTGTTCAGGTTCAGTTACCGCACGTGGTGCGGTGAACGCGCAGTAATTCACTTCCCTCGGGGCAGTTTAATTTGGTTCCCTGAGGGTGGTGTGCCTCACAGCGCTTGTTGCCAACAGAGCAGTAACAGAGTGGGTCTCTGCTCACCCCGTTGCCTGTGGATGTGCAGCATTGCTCTGCTCTGTCCTTAACGGAGAAGATGTTTGTGTTTTGGTGCTGTAGGTATGGTCACAGAGGCATTTTTCTGGTCTCTTTTCTGATAAAGTACATCATTATCAGAATATCCTTAATGAAGGAGCCCTTGCCAGCAGGCAGCTTCCAGCCCCAAGGAGTTGACATGTAGCAAGAGTCTGAAGTTTTCTGGCTTTTTGGAATAATATTTGTATTTTTAAGAGTGAGGTTTTCTAAGACCTGACAGTACTGCTAAGCCATTGCCAGCCTTGCAGCTTCATAGCTGTTGGATCATGAAGTTGGCCCAAATGCCGTGAGTTTTGTGGGTTTGCTTTGAAGAGCACGTAGTGACAGTTGACCCACCTACACATTTCTCACTCTTGCCTTCCCCCGTGCCTAGCCAGCATGGCACAAGGTTGTCCACCCCCAAGCACATCGTATCAGGTGTTTGGGCCCCTTGTATGAAAGCTCTTTCTTGTACAGGACCTGGCAGATGATGTTGTGAAGAGCAGCAAAGTTTCCCAGCTCTGGGACACAGCCAGAGCAGCTCTGGTCACCTGAGAGTCTAGCAGATCTTCCTTCACTGTGTTTGCCGTGATATCAATAAAAGTGGAAACAGGTGGAGTGAAGGAAAGAATTTCTGCTGTGATTGTAGAGAGGGCATTTGGCCGAATAACCAGGTAAGAGCTGGTCAATTTTAATGGTGTGATGGAGAGACTTCTGCCTAGGACTGAGATCCAGCAGTTTTGGTTCTGGCCCTGCCCCTGGCTCGCTAAGTGTGCTGAGCAAACCGCTGTGCCTGCGCCAAGCTCCCTTACCATCCCAGCCGTCCTTGCCACCACCCTGCCCGTGCTGGAAAGCAGTAAAGAAGTATACATTGCAGCGCAGTGCAGTGCTGTTTGACTCATGCTGTTCATGTAACTGATGCCAGAATAGGTGTTGTCCCCCTTTCCAGAGGGTGAATTACTTTTTTTGTGGCAGAATAAAAAATGTGGCATCTCCAGTCTTCTGCCTGAAAGCTGCTACAAGTGGCTTATAAAGTCCTCTGAACTTCTGTAGCTTCGGGAAGGAAGGTGCCAGGGTTGAGGGCGGGTATTAACAGCGTTGTGTTTCTTTCGAACGGGCACCAAGGTTAACCATCACCCCACGGGCACTTTGCCAGTGACCTTGAACTGCAGGTTGGGAGAAAGCTCTATATCATCTTTTACTGCATGACTCCAGGGCCTCCCTGCCAGAGCGGTCATGCTCCCAGGGGGGCTGGTGGTACCCGTCACCTTGTGGGGTCAAGTCCTGTGGGAGAAGTCATTTGCCTGGTGGGACTTTAACCAGGGTTGCCATGACAATCAGTCAGCAGGCTGCCAGCACCCCGAGTCCTCACGTCTCCTTCCTGGTTTCCGCCTGCCCAGGGGTGTTGAAGCATCCAGAGCACAGCAAAGCACCTTCCCATCCCACCAGTAATGAGATGCAACCGTTGCTCCAGGAAGCGTGACTAACCACGGACCCGCCGGAGAGGGAATGCGCCCTGATGAGGCCCCACGGCTCCATCACCTGCTGCAAGGAGGGACGTGGCAGTGCCTGCGTCCCACTGGAGACATCCAGTGGGTGTTCGGAGTATGGCTGTATGGCTCCTCTGCCGACAGAAAGCAGCGCGTGAATGCTGGCGCGGGCACTTGCCCTGGCGGCCCTCCAGAGAAGAAGACAGGGATCAAGGGCTCCGACACAGCCAAGGTGCACTTTGGTATTGGGAAGGTACCTGCAGGGAACCTGCCCGGGCCCTCGGGAAAGGCTTCGAGGCGGCAATGGCCCTCTTCAAAGAGGATGAGGTGGTGCAGTGGCTTGGCTCTGTGGCATGAGGTACCTGAGAGGAGGTGCAGAAGGAAGCGTCCTGTGAGTGCAGTGGTCTCTCCGTCTCAACAAGGGCCTCCAGCACTGAGTTTTCTTGGGGCCAGCACTGGTATGGGGATGGTGCTGGTGCTTTTACTGGGAGCTGCCACATGCACACACAGAAAGCACCTATTCTCCCTGTCTTCCTCACATACTCAGCCCCCACACCAAGTCCCAACCTCATCCCCTCCCTCCACTTACTTTTTTGCTGCACAGCTTTACTGACAAGCGGGTCCCTGAGACTCTGTATCCCCAAGAGCACATCTGGACCCTCTTTTCACACCCCTGGCACTTCTCCACCCCTTGACCCACATGTGAGCTGCCTGGTTCCCCCGAGCTTTGGGAACAGCCGTTCTGGGTGGCCCCTGCCCACCTGCAGCACTGCCAGCTCGCCGGGGCCAGCGTGGTATGGCACTTGGCACAGCCGGGTCTGGCTCCCAGGTCAGGCAGCTCTCCCTGCCCACAGGCACGGGCAGGGGCCAGCAGCCGGCTTCCAGCTCCGTCTGCGCATGGGCACTTAAGAGGCTCAAAACCAGTCCCAGGCTGCTCCATTGCATCCCGAGGAAGTTCCTACCATCCTGTGCATCTGTCCTGGTGTGGGAAGCTTTTGCTCCACTCTGTGGGTAACAATCATTTTGCAAGAATAATTATTGCTGGGAGTGTAAGGTATGACACCCGCTTTCAGAAAAATTCAAGTTAGCTGGATAAAGCATCCGTTGTCTCACCCCAAGTCTCTTTGCGCTGAAATACATGCCTGGCTAGTATCCCTGGGCTGCAGCACAGGTAAAAGCATTTTTAACACTGTCTAAACTAATAATCCTAAAATCTCCTAACTGGTTTGAATGAAACTTGCTATGAATGGTATCTCTGTGCTGTTTCAGACTGTAACTATTTATTGAAATAAGGTCAGAGCATTGACCACTGAATTTATGTTACTTATTTTCTGTATAATGTAAACTCCAGTCTAGCAAACACTTGGGCCTGTGTTTCAATGCTGGGGCTCAGTGGCCTCAGTGCAGCTATTCATGGGCAAAGCCAAACACGTATGCCAGTGTCTTTGCCCTCTGCAGCCTGCGTGGAGGGCTGCGACTTGCTCTTTCAGAAAAGTGATTCTTAAAACTCTGCTCTGACCTGAGGTGTGCGATCAGGGGTCTCAGAGCTGGGGGCTGGAAACACCGGTGCTGGCCACCGCAGAAGTCCGTCGGGGCCAAAGTGCCGCCCTTCCTGGTGCGTGTATAAAACATATATCAAGCAGCCTTGTGCTGTAGGAACAGGGCATATCTCAGGGTCCGAGGCCCCCCCAAACTCTGTGCGTGATTCCTAGTAGCTGATGCGAGTTGCTGATTTGAAGCTGGCTCCGGATTGCTCCCGCAGCGGGAGACCCTGCATCCCTGCAGAAGGGATCCCTGCTCGCCTGGCGGGACGGCATGATCTGCGGGAGATTTCTTAATTGCATCTCTTCATGCACTAGAGCCCGTTCTCTCTTTCTGTGAGCGGAGCTGCGGTTACCCGCACATTATAAATCTGTGTCGCGAGGAAGATGTAGGTTGTATATAGGTCATAGAGAATATAATTGTGTAACTGCATTAACGCGTTCCTAAGCTAAGGTGCTGAAATATGGTTTAGCTGCAGAAAATAGGGCTGTGGGCTTTAAATAGCCTTACTTGGGCATCTCTTGGACAGAGCTGGTGATGCCATGAGCAGATCACTGTGCCTCCTCCAGGAGAACAGAAAGTCCCTTTGCAGAAGACATTATCTACGTATGTTTAATGAGATTTTTTTAAAGCTTTAAAATTTCATTCCAGTATGCTGAGGGCTGCTTAAGGAGTCCAGAAAAAAGCATGATGAACCCACCGGGGAATGTGGGAGCTATCCTCCGAGAAGCGGGATGCAGAGCACGGCAGCGAGCACTGGGGTGCCCGTGCAAGGGGGGAGCCGCAGCCGGGGCCCCGGAGCCCCACAGCTCTTACATCCGAGCAGGCATTCACAGGCTGGGGCCCACGGGAGTCTGTGTCAGACCTGGGATCTGCCCCCACATCCACCGGAGAAGCCCTGCTCCGTCCCCTCCTGCTGCACGCTTCCTCGCTGCGCTCCGGGAGAGCGGAACCAGGCGGAACGCCTGCCCTGCCCAGCACCCAGCGTATGCTGTGATAGCCTGGCGGGAAAACAGCAAAAAAGTTTTGTACCTTATTTAGCAGCATAAGGCTGACCCTGGTGCGGGGCATTCCCGGAACATACCGAAAAGCCAGGATTAAGTGCACTGCTTGAACTCCGGTTGTTATGACAAGCACATCTGCAGGGGTGAGATGCTGCCAGACCAAAGCCTTATCACCGGTCCAGCTCTGCAATGTAGTTCTGTCTGCAGAGACTTGCCTGCTGTCGCTTTTATACCCTTTTGCCCTTGTTGTTATTCTCTCTGTTTTGTTTTTTCTACTTTCAGAAGATCCCTCTGGCTCCTCTCTCCAGGGATTTGGACCTCGTCAGCAGTGCCAAGCAGGTCGGGGAGCCTTCCTCAAAGCCCAGCCAGAACCACCGCTGGTCCTGCACGACAGCATTTTTCCCTTAAATAACAATATCTCTTTAAGTTTTCCAAGTTCTTAAATCTCTCTCTTTGGTTTCTTGTGTTTTGGGTACATAATTGGATAATTTCCAGGGTGGAGAGCTGCTCACTAATTGTATATACATGAATCACAACATCTTACATGCACTTGCCTTGGATGGAGCTCCCGTATCCCAGGGGCCAGTTCACACTTCCAGAGCCTGTTTACTTCCTTTGGTGTCATAACTGTAATTTGAAATTTTACGCTATTTTGCATGAACAGATTTCAAAACACTTTCTGCCACTCCTATAAACAGAGGAAAATTCCCACCTGCCTTCCCTTTCTCTGTCTTGTCTCCTGCAAGTCCATTTTTGTTTCTGCGTACATGTGGCAACTTGTCTGGTGGGCCCAAAGCCCTGTTTCCTTTAGAGCAGGGAGAAAAACAACAAAAATACATGAACTTGCAGGAGAAAAGACAGAGAAAGGAGGGAAGACACCTCCCGAGGCAGGAAGAGCTGTCCATGCAAACAACGGCGTGTCCGTGGTGGGAGTCTCAGGACTCCCAGGATATCCTGGGTCCCGGGATATGATGCCTCAACACTGTAGGTCCCGCACAGAAGCTCCGGCACCGGGGCTTCAGAGGCAGCAGGCCCGACGGCAGGATCTGTTCATGCAAAAGTGTGCAAAACAGCCATGACCGTGGCAGCTCTCCAGCGCCCGTGCGCTCGGGTTGCTCAGACACCATCCAGAAAGGAAAGCTTGCTTACAGGGACAGACAGGGAGCTGCGGGCCGGTGGCTTCCAGGGCGGGAGCTGGTGGTGTCCTGCAAGCAAAGGGTGTGCTCAGAGCTCCTGGTCCCTGCAGTGCCTCCGCCAGAGCCTCTTCTGGTGGGTGAGAGCTTGGGCAGCTTCTCAGCTGTCCTAAGCAATGTCAAGGATCTCATCAAAGGGTTGAGATGATGGTGTCACTCCAGCTGCTCTCCCATCCCATGGCAGGTGGAGAGCTGCTGGGGGCTTCTCTGCCATCGCCTCCTCTCCCTAGGGCCAGCCGAGCCTTGTCTCTGAAGTGGGCAACTGGGTAACAGGAGAAAATCCCGGCTGGCGTAGCTCATCCGCACGTGCCCTGCACACAGGGCAGCCTCACCCCACACACCCCGTGCGTGCCGTGCACCCGCTGCTGCGTCCCCGTGCGCTGCCCACACACCCCATCCACACCGGCACCCGCCCCGCAGGCAGCGCTGCCACGTCCCCAGCCCCTGCTGCGTCCCCAGCCCCTGACGTGCTGCACCCTCCCGTGCTGTGCCCGCACCTCGGGCGCCTGCCTTGCAGCTGCCTCATCGCCCAGAAATGTGGGGGAGGCTTCATTCTTGCATGAAGGGTTCAGAGCGTGTCTGTGCCCCCACCTTTGCCCTGGTTTCCCCCCAGCTCTCCTCCTTCCTGTCCTCCCACCCCTGCTCCAGCTTCCTGCCCTTTGATGGGCCTCCCCTCCTCTGCTCCGGGGTACGAACTGCTTACCAGGTGGAGATGACATTGCCCCACCCCACAATTAGGTGCAATTATAAGGTTATGGTTCTCCCCGAACCCTTGCTCTGGTGTGCACTGATGGTGGATGGGCTCACGAGCGGAGCCCTGCTCTGGGCTAAGGACAGGCGGGACATGGAGCAGAGCCCCGGTCTGTGCGGGCGAGCAGTGCTGGTGGGTGCTGGAGATGGGATGACAGGAGGGTCCTAGTGGGGATGGGATGGCCACTGAAAGCGTCCTGGCTGGGTGGCCCTGAGCCTGCTCCATTCCAGCATGGGAGCAGCAGATACCTGGGTGCTTCCCGCCGTGCTCAGGCAGAGCCCGGAACTGTGCCCCTGGGGAAGGCGCAGCCAGCGCTCGCATGGAGACAGGTCCCAGCAGCTGGCAGCGAGCTCGGCTGTCAGCTCTCATCGTCTGTGCTTCAAGACATGCGGTGCCTCGGCACCTGTGGGCTGCCCCTTGGCTGGCAGCAGCCACGGAGGAGTGGGGCTCCACGCTCTGCAGCCCCTGGGCTTCTGAACGTGCTGCCTCTGGCTGGGGCTGGGACCTCTGTGTCCCTTACCGAGATACAGGTTTTCTCCCACTGCTGTTGGTGCTGGCTGCGAGGGAGCTGATGGCTACAGCACAGCCCACCCCGCGCATCATCCCCGCTCTTGCTGGGGCTCCAGGAGTGCCAGCTTTTGGTGGCTCTTCACCACCTCTCCTCAGGAGAAAAACTGAGCTTGCTGGTCTGCTGTGGTGGGGTGGATCTCCCCTCCGCAATGCACTATGGCATGGCAGTGCTCGTACCAGCCAGGTCAGGGCATCTGTCCAGCGTTTTTCTGGTTTCTAACCTGTTTGTGTCACAAGAGGTGCAGATGAACGTGTGGCTTGCAGAGGGTCTGCAGGACACCTCTGACTTTGACACGGGCAGCCAGAGCAATCGCGTCAGGGACATACACACAGCAGCTGCCAAACAGCACAAGCAGGACATGGACCTGTTGGAGCAGGGCCAGAGGAGGGTGACAAAAAAGATCCGAGGGCTGGAGCACCTCTCCTACGAGGGCAGGCTGAGAGAGTTGGGACTTCAGCCTGGAGAAGGGAAGGCTGCAGGGACACCTTAGGGTGACCTTTCAGTTCTTAAAGGGGGCTTATAGGAAAGATGGGGAAAATCTTTTTAGCAAGGCCTGTTGTGACAGGACAAGGAGCAATGGTTTTAAACTAAGGGAGGGTGGATTTAGACTGGATGTAAGGAAGAAATTTTTTATGATGAGGGTGGTGAAACACTGGAACGGGTTGTCCAGAGAGGTAGTTCAGGCCCCATCCCTGGAAACATCCAATGCCAGGTTGGATGGGGCTCTGAGCAACCTGATCTAGTTGAAGATGTTCTTGCTCACTGCGGGGGGGGGTGGGCTAGAGCACCTCTAAAGGTCCCTTCCAACCCAAAGCAAAAAAAACCCAAACAAAAACAAAAAAAGCTGCAGGAGCTGTGTGCAGGCGGAGAGAGCCCCTGCGTGCTGCCCTGCCCCGTGCCAAGCACTGCCGGCAGGGCCGTGGGGCCGGGGCTCCCCCGAGCTCTTCACCCCCGGGCGGCACTGCTGGGTCTGCGCTGGATGAGCCGTGCTCAGCCGCGATGGCCATCGAGCTCCTGGCAGCACCTCGGCTGTGGCCGTGTTTCAGGGCACGCCTCGGCAGCACAGCCCCGGCGAGCGACAGGGCTGAGCTCGCTGTGGCTCTTGGGGTGGCATTTGGGGGCTCAAGAGGGTGTGTGTGCATGTGTGAGTAAGGCACGTGGTGCAGCGTGTAAAAACACACCTAGAGAGAAAGTCTCGACAGAGATTAGATGAGAAGAAAACGTGATTAAACACAGAGAGCATCCTGCCTGTTACTCAGCTCTCCTTGCATAACTCTCGGGACCGGCTGCCTTCACAGATGGCTGCTCTGCTGTCAGAGGCATTTGCTGGGCACCTGTTGGAAAAACTGCCAGGTCAGCAAACTACTAATCACACTGGTAGTGAGATTTAGAAGCCTAGAGGAAAAACTGCTGAGAGGTCTTTCAGCCCCCCAGACGAGTTTGCGATGCCTCCCACTACTTAATCCTCCCCACGTACTCCTGTGAGTGACTGTGATGGGGACGAGGACGTCGCAGTGGCCCGGCGGGTCTCCGGGGCTGGACTGGCCCCAGCAGAGGAGGTTGCACAAGCCCTGGGAGCACGGCCATGGCTGCTGCCGGGCCAGAGGAGCAGGACGGGAGCCGCTGCTGTCCCCAGCCCCTCTCACAGGGCTGCGGCACCGCTCCCCTTCCCCTGACGGCTGCACCCAGGTCTGAGGCTCCCGTGGGCGGCCGAAGGGCAGCTGCGGAGCGGTACCCAGACACATGGCGTGCCTTTGTTTGCCTGGGTGAGCAGCCAAGCTGCAGCCCATCTCCAGCTTTGTACCAGCTGCAGATCTAAAGCAGCTGACTGGCCTGCCAAAAAAACAAAACCAGTTGAGGACCAGGGAGTGGCTTGTGCTAGTGCTGAATAATGATGATCCCAGCACGCTTATAAAGCGACGAGGCGGGGAGCTCACCACAGAGCTGTTCCTTGCAGCCCTGGTCCTCCGCAGAGCATCACTCCGCCTCGCCAGCCAAGGTACGTTTCTGAATTAAGAAATTCAAAATGGGAACCGTGTTTGTGTCCACAGCGGGGCCCACGCCCTGCAGCTGGAGACAGACCGGGCTTTTATTTTAAACTGAGGAAAAATATTGTTGCGGCTCCTGCGGAGGAGTTTCCGGCCAGGGAAGCAGAGCAGCCCTGTGCTGCAGGATCCGGAGGTGCCAACCTGCCCCACGCAGAGCCCGAAGCGCGTGGGCAGCATCCTGGCTCCAGGGGCTGCTTGGGGGTGAGCAGCACAGCTCCTGCCTCTGCTCCCCGGGAAAACGTGTCCTTTCCCTCCTCGCAGCATGCTTTTGGGGGTCAGTTCTTGTTTTATTGGGCCCTAATTTGAGTCTCGACCCAACTTCCCCAGCCTGCAGCGCTGTGTACGTCCCGGCACATGAGACCCCCCGAGGCAGCTGGGCTGTCCCTCCTGCCGCCTCGCAGGGCCAGGTGGCCCTGGCACGCGTGGGGATGTCCCTGTCCCCATGCAGGCGCCTGCCTGTGTGCACTGCTCGCTTCCATGCCCCGGTGCCCCAGGTCTGCAGCATGTTCCTTGTGCTCCAGCATTTTATAGCAAACATCTCTGCATTTCCCCTCGCCTCAGCTTGGGACAGGTGACGATGCTCCTGTGTGTCCTCGGGCGTTTATCATCCCTGCACCTTGCTAGGTGCTGGGTGTGGGTGATGGGTGCGAGAGCTCTCACCAGGCACTGCCTTGCTTCCCGCAGAGCTGCTGGGCACGGCCTCAGCACAGGCAGGGCTTGAGGCCGTTTCGGGCTGGGGACTTGTTCAGCACAGTGCCTGTGTGCTCTTCTCATGATCCTTTTCTCCTTGCTGTGCCCTGAGGTGCCCTGCTGCCGGCATATTTCACACAAAGTTCTGCTCCAGCTCGGCCCCAGCTCGGCTCTTTTCCTCCTCCCCAGGTCCATTTCCCACCTGCATCCCAGCGCAGCCATGCTGGGCCCAGCAGTGCGGCTCTCGGTCCTGCTCGGCCTCCTCGGCTTTGGGAAAGGTCAGATGTTTCATATGGGACCATGCCCAGATCCACCAGTCCAAGAAGACTTCGATATCAACAAGGTGTGAAAAGCTTTCTCGAAATCTCACGGCGGGTAGTGAGTTTGGCAAAGAGGGGCATGGGACTGATGGCAAACTGCCGAGGTGTGTAGGGGGGTTGGCAGGTCCGGTCTCGACGCCCTGTGCCGGAGCTGCCGGTGCGGGTCTGCGGCCCCGGTACCCCCTGTGCAGTGGCGGGGGATGCTCGAATGAACCGAGCAGGCGGCACTGCGCCAGCGAGCGAGCGGGCTGCTCTGCCTCAGCCCTCCCGTGCTAAAAGCATCTCTCTGGACTTTCTTCTGTCAGTATCTGGGGAAGTGGTATGAGATAGAGAAGCTGCCCTCAAGCTTCGAGAAAGGAAGCTGCATCCAGGCAAATTACTCGTTGAAGGAGAACGGGAAGTTCAAGGTGATCAACAAGGAGCTGCTGTAAGTGTTTGCGTCGAGGCTGTGTCCTCGCTGTGGCAGTGGCAAACCTGTCACCTCTCTTGCTGTCCCGGGTGGTCATTTTTCTCCAGATTGCCAGTTTCTGGGTCTGGGGATGCTGGGGGGAGGCACCCTGTGGTTGCAGTAGCTCTGCTGGGGTACTGGGCTTTGCTGTGCTTATGGCAGAGATGTGGGTCTCTGGTTTCTGCCAGTGCTTCCCCAGGGCTCACCAGGCCTCTGTCTCCTTGTCCAAGGTGAGTAGTGAGAAAATAGATCAAACGCACACGGTGACCCCAGTGTGGAATAGCCTGGGTCTCCCCCCTGACTGGTGTGTGATGGCTGAGAAGCCGGATGCCCTGGGTCCTGTCCCGGGGGGTGACAGGGCTGGTTACGGGACGGCAGCCACCACCTTGTGCCGCTGCGTGCCGAGAGGTGCCTGTGCCCTGTGCTCCTCTGCTCCGGAGCAAAGGGACCCAGGGAAAAAGGGCAGGGAGAGTGAAGCACATGGGTCATTTTTACTTAAGCAAATATTTGTCAGCCTTTTTCTGGAGTATTTACCTTGCACTGGTAGTAACTGGTAGTAACTGCCGTGTAAGGGGATCGGCAGTCCTCCCCAGTTTAAATCAGTGAGCAAAGTGAATGCACTGATTGCTCCCTTTATTACACTTGATAGTTGCAGTTATCCCAAGCCTGCCTGGCTTTTTGCATGGACAGATGCAGATGTTAATTCATCTGTTTCCATCGCCAGCCCTGGCTGTCGTGGGGTGCTGCTGTGGGTGGCTGAATGAACGAGGGGGAGCGAGCGGCGATCGCTGCGCTGTCCCCTGCGCTCCCGGGCATGGCGTGGGGACTTTGTTCTGGCTCACAATAACAACAACGCAGCAACACATCCCTTGTGTCCGGCAGAGCAGCGTCCACACTGCCCGCTGACCGCATGGCACTGTCTCTGCAGCCCCACTGCCAGGGCAGCACCCTGCAAACAGCCGGCCATTTATTTGCGCCTGCATTTATCTGCGGGAGATTGATCTGACTGCTGGTGTCATCGCGTCAGCAGCTCAGGACCCTGAAATGCCAGGAATATTTTGGGTCAGGTGTGCACTGTGCACGGCTCCAGCATCAGCCCATCGACTTCTGCTGCTGGCAGCGTTACCTCCTGCCTCCGTGGGTGTTCCTGTTTCACAGGGAAGCGTGAAATTTTCCTGCCCCACAGGCAGCGCCCAGGTCTTGGGGCATCCGAGGAAAAATGCAATTATAAGATGGGCAGCCCGAGTCATAGGGCTTGCTGCCAGCAGGGCAGTGCTCTGAACCAGCAGCGAAACAAGCCCTGGCTCACCACACAGGGACAGGTAATTTGTGTGCGGAGGAATGTGCCGTGACCTGGAAAAAACGCAGGTGATTAAACAGAGGTGAACAGATGCCTTCCACAACCAGCAGAAGCTGAGCTGCCCCTGGCACATCCGAGATGAGTGCTGGGATCCTCCTGCCTGGTGCAGAGGGGTCTCTCTCTCCCTCTTCTCTGTCACTGTCCCCCGGGCACCGAGGCACACCCCGCTACGGTTAGCTGGTACGTGTTTCAGCCACCTCTTGGCAGGCGGATGCGTCAGGAGGGATAACTTGGTGGAAGTAAAAAAAAAAGTTATTTCAAACACACCTGATTTTATTTTTCACCTTGTCATTCTCCCCTTAGTTCCAGTGGTAAAGTCAATGAAGTCGAAGGAGAAATCATGCACATGGATGTAAAGGAGCCGGCCAAGCTTGGTGTCCGCTTTAACTGGTGTAAGTGTGTGGCTGGGAGGTTCACAGACTCCACCAGCCCCCCGGTGCCTGCTGGCCTCAGCAGCGAGGGAGGGCAGCGCCTGCACGAAGCAGGCACCGCTGCCGCGCCATCAGGGGTGTAAAACCAGCAGAGCAAGAGGCGAAGCTGCCCTGGTGACTTCAGCGCAGCGTGACGGGGCAATGGCAAAGGGTTAGGACAGATGTTGTGCCCAGCAGGCAGTGGTTTGGTGATATTTATACATCATTTGCAGCAACCACCCCCGCAGTGGTGGAGCACTCTTCACCAACTGATCTCAGAGCAAGAAAGATCAGCAGCATCACGGTCCCTGCGGGTCATTTCACAGATGGGGACGGGAGGGGGGAGGTGGGGGAGGCAGCCCCACAGCTGCTGCAAGGGCCAGGCGTAGGCTTGTTTTTCTGAACACCGTGGTGTAGCTACTAGCTCACCCTGCCTCTGCTTACCAACACATTTTAATAACCATTAATAGGGTGTTTTTGTTTGCTTTTTCTTCCCTTGTCAATGTAACACACGACAGGGGCCTTGAGGTGCAGTGCATTTTGGTCACGTTGCAGAGCGCTTTCCTCTGTCCGCAGCGACCCTCGGGAAGTCAGCAGAAGTTTCCTCTTGGCTCCCTTTTTATTCTGCTACCTCACACCTTTTCCTTGGCTGTTTCACAGGACTCACACAGACGAGTTATTTGGAGAAACAGGTGGAGCAGGGGTACTTGCAAAGGACAATTATTGTTCACCAGCACAGCCAGACATAATTATGCGCTGCTAAGGCATCACCCACAGCCATTTTGCCCGCAGAGCGTGCAACCCCAATCCTCCTCACCGGAGAACAGCGCCCAGCATTCCTGAGCGCATCAGAAATAAATCCCCAGGTGCTTACACCTGCCCGCTGGACCCACCTCTGCTTCCTGCCTGGCGATTTGAAGCTGGAGTGACCCTCCCTCATCAAGGCAGATGCTCTGGGCGTAGCAGCCACAGAGCATGGTGCCGACCCGCAGCCCGAGGGCTCCTTCCCACCAGCAAGCACCCTTCCACAGGTACAAGCTGGGCTGGCTGTCGGTGGCTCGGCTGAGCAGTTCGGGTCATAGTGTTAACTTTCCAGCAGGACCTTTCTAGTCAGGGCTTTGTGGCTTTCTCGAGTCCCTCTGGGCAGAACAAGGAGTCCTGATAGGCTTTTGTAGACTGTAGCTCCCTGTGCTGACCACAATTACGCAGCTCAGGAGCAGCAAAAGTGAGAACAGCACCAGGAGCCATGGTTCTAGTGCTGCAGAGCAGTCCAGGGTTGGTTACTCACGGTGTTCACGGTGCCCTTCTTTCTCCTAGTCATGCCTTCTGCCCCTTACTGGGTCATCTCCACCGACTATGAAAACTACTCACTGGTTTACTCCTGCACCAACATCCTCTGGCTCTTCCACATTGACTACGCATGGATTTTATCAAGAGCTCCTGACATGCACCCAGAAACCGTGGAGCATCTGAAAAGCGTTCTCAAGTCCTACAAGATTGACACTGAGAAAATGATGCCCACGGATCAACTGAACTGCCCTCCTGAGATGTAACTCCCGGCACGCAGTGACACGGTGCCAGACCAGCGATGAACTTTATTGCTTTCTTTATTATCCATTAGAATTTCTCTATATAACAGAGAAATGTAATAATCCTTTCGCTAACAGTAGTTTGCCAGCCCTGAGTTACTCCTTGCTGTCATTCCCTCTGTCGCTCTCCCTGCTTTTTCATCTCGCTCTGACTTTTGCAGAGTAACCGACTGATTCAAAGCTTATGGGTGAAGAAAAGAAACCCTGAAGGGCAGACATGAGGCCCTGCTGTTGCTGCGAGTCCTCCCATATGTGGATGGGAAAGGGTACGAGATGCGATGTGCAAGTATTAACCCTGGGGGAAAACCTTTCATCATGTGCCCCCGGGTTTGTTCCCCATTTCTGTCTTGATGCTTCTGGGCCTGCTTGGAGTCTGCAGAGCCTGAGCAACGCCGCGGGCTCTGCCTTCCAGCAGCAATGCCCAGACATGGGTGGGCGGTCCTGCAGGCCGGGAGCTGAGGCTGGGGGCTTTCAACTTCTCTGGCGCAAGCCCGTAGGTGTACGTCACCGCCAAGTCAGCGGCCCTCCTTGCTAGAAATTGGATCTGGCCCTTTGTATTCCAAGTCTTAGAAGTCTAAAAACGTCCAGAAATTCAGCATTGCTCCATCCCCAGCGTCTGCAGGCGGCTTGCCTGAAGCGAGGCCGGTTCTGCACTCCCGGCAGGTCCGCTCTGAGAGGACCCGTCAGCAGGCCGAGACGTGGGTCTGCTCCCGTGTCCTCTCCTCCCAAGGCTCTTCCTGAGCACCGAGAGACAGCGGGCTCTGCCCGACACCCTGCTTGCCGCTTTGGTGCGTGTTGGGCGCCCACTGGCACTGCATCAGGTGTTCCCCGGGCACTGCCACAACTCCGCTTCAGTAGCGCTGATGCCACTCATTAAAACTGACATCAAAACACCCGCTCCGGGGCTTTTGTGCCTTCCTGGCCGCACGACCCTTCGAGCAGGCGGGGGGACCCAGCGTGCAGGGCCTGCCCCTGCTCCGAGGCCACGGCGCTGCCAGAGCGGGAACGCAACGCGCCGCGAGCGGCCGTGGCTGAGCGGACGGGGTCTGCACCGGGAGCCCGGGGCTTCCCCCCTCGCCTGAGTCACGCCAGCAAGCCCACTGCTGGCTGTGGCTGGCAGCGGCTCCCGTCTCCTGCCGCTGCTACTGCGGGGAAGAAGCGGCGAGGCGGACGTGGCACACGGTGGATCTGCAGGGGCTCTTCCACCCCTGCTGTGGCTGGACTCGGGGG
>Ga0065711_1029241_pt1 | contig 36982 bp, 23 predicted proteins | sample Hoacrofraction12_FD_59098 | JGI IMG/M metagenome (GOLD analysis project Ga0065711, IMG submission 59098) | Hoatzin crop microbial communities from Cojedes, Venezuela - Epithelial fraction 12 v2 (version 2) | ecosystem: Host-associated > Birds > Digestive system > Esophagus > Crop | place... | reverse complement strand
AGAAAAGAAAAGAAAAGAAAAGAAAAGAAAAGAAAAGAAAAGAAAAGAAAAGAAAAGAAAAGAAAAGAAAAGAAAAGAAAAGAAAAGAAAAGAAAAGAAAAGAAAAGAAAAAAGAAAAGAAAAAAGAAAAAAGGAAAAAGAAAAAAGAAAAAAGAAAAAAGAAAAAAGGAAAAAGAAAAAAGGAAAAAGAAAAAAGGAAAGACGCAAGGCATGGTAAGGCAAGGCAAGGAAAGGCAAGGAAAGGCAACGAAAGGCAACGAAAGGCAAGGAAAGAAAAGAGAAGTAGTAATATATATAATTACCTTCACAATCTCGAATTACCAGCCATCTTGACTTTGTATCCTGCTAAGTAGAAGTCCAATTACCCCTTTTGAAATAGATCTATCAGGCTTTGTGCAAGGAGGAGTGGAGGACAAGTGTTTCTTCAGCTGTAAAAGGGTCCCACACCATTCATCAATTTTTCACTTTCTCCAAACATTTTTGTTTCCTGGACTTGGCCCTTTAGCTGGAGCAAGGCTGAATCTCGTGGAGCTTTAGTTCTCCAGGCACCTAGACAGTATTTTTGCAAGAACTTCAATTGTAGCAATGCGTTTGCAAACATAAACTGCATGTAAAATGTTAAGACATCAGTACAAACCTGTTCAAGGGCTGTCATTGCCCTGATGCAAGAACTGTAGAACTATTGCAAAGACAGCAACGATACCCTACGCACAGGCAGAGGCAACAGGCAGAAATCCCATGGGTGGGAAGGAATGAAACAGAGGACAGGTCTCCTTCTTCATATGGACTCCTTTCTGCCATGTGCTTTGATATAGCAGAATGTGGGAAGAAATCAGATGTTTTCTGGTGGGGAAAGATGTCAGTCCCTCATTCACAGCTCTAGGACAGTTGCTCTCCCAGTCACACAGTCAGAGTACCACTGAGGATTGGGAAGCATTGAAGTAACACTAAGGATTCAGCCACCCTTCCCAACACAAGCTTTCTCTTTGTAGTGTGTCCTGCAGCAACAGAGGAAAATATAACAGACCAAATGTTTACAGGCTGTGAAGTACTGTTACCATGTAAAGGGCTTGTCATAACGGTTACTTTTAATCCTTTGTTGAACAGGTGTCAAGCAGCTTTCATATGTAAATTATATTTAAATCCTAGGAATCTAGTTATCTCAGTGGATATCTCATGACATAATAGAAGAGGATATGATTGGCAAGAACAGGGAGGCAAGTGCAGATAAATGTCCTCCGCAAAATTCCTTTCCTTTTTTTTTTGGCAATACCTTCTCCTCAAATAAACTGAGTTTAGAGTCTGACCAGTCTGGACGCTGAAGTATTTGTACAAGTGATATCACTTTACTCATACCAGGAAACTTGAAATGGTGCACCACAACTGTCATATTCCTACCTCTAGCAGCAACAGTGTTTTTCCTCTAGAGTAGCGGTTCTACAAAGGTACAACTGCAAAGATGTCATCCGCTTTCACGCCTATAGAATTGCTTCTACTTTAGGAATTTTTCACTTATAAAAATACATATATATTTATTCATTTCACACTGAACTAAAACAGTTGTACTCGTCTTAGATGTAGTCATATGGGAAAATAGTTGTTATTGAAGAGACAAAGTGTTTAATTACATTAGAGGATGTGTAAGTTTAGAAACATGCATTAAAAATATATTCAGGATGTCAATAAGTAATTAGCAGCATTTGCTGGAAAATAAAAAGACCATCTCAGTCAATACAGAAATGTTCATCTCACTGAAAATTTCTATACTGTAACAGTTTGTAAGGTTTCTATATTGTATATTGTGCACTGAGAACAGTGTCCAGGTAAATATCAGGCCTATTCCATATTTAAAAATCAGTAACATATTTTCTGTAGAAACATGTATTGAATAAACTCCAGAATTTCAGTTTGATCTCAAGGTTTTCAACATTTTGCTAGATGAGACCAGTTAGAGTTCACTGTCACCACTTTTATCTCAAGGTTCTGCTGGACAATTGTGAATTCCAATTCATAACTGACATCTTTGCAGAACAGTGCAGTCATTAGCTCTCCAAGAGGCGTAAAGTCTGTGTTTTTGCAACACAACACTGAACATCTACACAGCTCTTACTTTGTCTCCTATGAGTCTCAGGCCTGGGTGAACTTCTTTCAAATAACACCAGCTGCTGCTTAGATTTATGAGAGCTTGAACTGAGTTTAAAGATATAATAAATGGTGTTCTTGCAGAGGCCTTTTACTGTGGAACTTGCCACTGTTTGTCTGTAATTACATTACGTACTGATAATTGTTTGTTTTAGCCTAAGAAAACTTTCTCCTTTGTACTGTACACATTTCATTTCAGAAAGGGATTTCATTTTCAATTGTCCTATGCTGAAAATTTTTACGGTTTGGGGGACAAAGTCATACCTTCATTCTTCTGTTTCATTTCAGAGAGAAACGGAACTTTTCAACTTAGTAGGTGGAAACCCCACGGTAAGAAACAGTTGCTCTAATCATGTTTTTGAACAGATGAGCTTGTTCGTAGAAAGAAAGCTCTGAGTGACCTAGCCTATGTCACTGAACTTTAGGCAATTATGTACTCTCCTGATCAGTCTAGTAAACAGAGATTTAGCCAGATACATTGTTGTAGTTAAAAAGCAAACAGTCACATGCAATGATTCCAAAGAATTACTTGACTAGAGAGCAGAAAACGCTTCTCGTTTTGGACCCATAATTTGAAAAGTGAATTTTAAAATATCAGTGTTCAGCTCCTTGGTTTCTAAAAGAATTATGAGCCTTGCCATTTTAAAAATGCTGAAATAAACAACAGGGTATATCTGATTTTCACAGATAAAGTGCTTAGTTTAAAAACATGTTATTAGCTGACCACTAACAACTTGTTTACAACCCAGATAAATTCCTCCTATGGGTCCAACTTAATCAAATGAACAATTTTGAGACACAGTGATCTTCTTCATTTACAACCTGTGTACACTGATTATAGAATTTCAATAAGCAATTCTTACAACTATTCCAGAATTCTGACTTTCTGTAAGATTTATTAGAAATATAAGTTGTAGCCATCTTAGAAACAAGGTTCAGATTATTTCTCTTTGAATTTTGCAGTTTCAACGCTTCTATTGGCAAGACACCCACTGAAACCATCCTTACAACAGGTAAGCTTTAACTAGCCACATTCAGTCTCGTAATTAAGCTGCTTCCTTTTGCAATGTCCCAAAATTAGGGGGACAGGCAATGTCTCAGCACTGTGCTCCACGCATTTCAGCCCATATCATATAAATGAAAACACATGAATTCTGCTTATGTATCACAACTCAACTTTAGCACTGGAGAATACACACTCAGCACATTATTCTACCTGCATTCTCTATTTGAATATAAGAAGAGCAAACACACTGGAAAAGAATGACCATCTTTCTGCAGTCAGGTCTTTCATAAATGGGTTCTTCCTGGATTGTTCACTTTTTTATGCTGAAGTATAATCCAGGCAGGTATTAAAGAAACTAGAAAAGCTTCTATGAAGAAATGAAATGTTTTTCCGTCATTAATATTCTTGGGTAAATCAGTGCATCTCTTTTAAGGCTAGACTAGAAGAAGTCTTGTTACAGTTAAAACCTCAAGACAGCTGATCTCCCTCTTTTGTTCTGAGTGGATTAGAATGTGCAAAGGGATCCTGTTGCCTATCAGTTTAATATCGTGGGGACTGTCTTCTAGGAGGGCATGGTAGTTCTCATGGCACTCGGTAACTTCAATACACTCGTGGATTTTTATTTAGATATTATTTCTGTCATTATGCCACCTGCAACCTTTTGTTCTACTGAGCTATGTCCAGCACAACATCAACATAAAATCCTTCTCATGTTCTTGTTACTACACAGGATTTGTTGCAGGCAGACCCTATCATCCCTTGTGTTCTGAAAACATCATGCCTGAGCATTGAGAGTCAATTCTCTGGCTCCAAACAAGGGGTCACATAGGTCCGTACTCTCTCTTGAACAGCATCCAAAATTGACACACAGACAAGATTAAGAACAAGGCAAGTATATGCAATATTTCTCCCGTAGTGTCCAACTTTTTTCAGGTTGGGGGATTTCCTGAACTGCATGTGAGCCATACATTTTACATTCTCCAAGGAATTTCTTGTTCAACTGCTTGCCCACTCTCTCTTTGAAAATATGTAAACTCCTTCACTTCTATCTAAATATTAGCTTAGATATTGAAAAAAAATGAATTTTTAACCCCAGCATAGAAGTAGGAAAAAGTTAGCAATACTAACAGAAGCCTGATAGGTGTCTTTAACCTATTTTCACACAGTAATTTGCTATGGTTAAAAACACAGAAGCAAACAAACAAAACCCTCAGTGAAATAATTTATCTTATTCCAATACCAGGAACTTACTGCCGGGACTGGCCAGAATTTGTTCAAAACATCCCCTCTCTCCCATCTCCTCGATCTCCTGCCATATCTGGCCAGCTCTCCCAAGGTCAGCAGTCCAACTTTCACATACTTGCAAAGAACCAATGAAGAAGTGAAATATGGCTTGATTTTTGTTAAAGTGTCGAACATACTGAAACATCCAGCACTTTGTAAACGCCTGGACAGATATCCTCCTCAATTTTTTTTTTAAGTAATGTTGTTTTATTAACAGTTCTTCTACATCACTACTGCATAATTCTGAACAGCAATGAGTTCTAAAGATGAACCTCAGGTCAGATTACAGCCATGTTACCTCTGGAGTGACTTAACTGATAAACAAAGAACTCTGTAAGCCAGTCATCTGGAAAAAGACATCCTTCAGTTAAAAAAAAAATATTGTATGCTTATGATCCTGCTGTTGTACAAAAGGAGTAAAAAATAATCATAAAAAATCATTAAAAGCTCAGAAACTTTAGGGGGCTTTTTAGTGTTTGCTTTGTGTCTCTCCCTCAGAGAAATGAATAAAACAGACATTCAGAAAAGCCATTACTTCTGACCCCTTGTTAATTTTCTTCCATAGCTCAGGATTGTTTCGATTTGTGCTGAATGGTACTATCAGATACAGCTCCAACTGAATACAAAGCTATCCATTACACCTCATCCCATTATACATTCCATTCTTCACAGGATTTTATTTCTAGAAAGTACATTGTGGAGGAGAGAGCGCCTTTAGGGTACAGTACATTTCAAAACACAATTAAAATAAACTCTTCAAGTGGAAATGTGAAATGTATTTGTATTCCGTTAAAGCCTTTGGCCTTATCAGCTGCAGTGCACTATATAACAAGGTCATCAGTAACAAGCCACATACAATGGAGTACATACATCAGCAGCAGAAAAAAAAAACATGAGTCCAAAACATCACAATAACTTCCTGTACCTGTTCTTGTTTGCTTGCTGAGCTCTCAAACATTGTGAGTCTCTGAAATACATAAAAGCGTAACAGCTTGAGTCAATATTTGCCAACCTAAGTGAACGATTTTATTTAGTATGATGACTGGACCCCTTGAGCAAACACATCTTGTAGGCAGCATAACAACTGCAAGCCAGCCTGCAAAATGACCAGAAGTGTCCAACCATTCAGAACATACATTGCATCTGGGGAAAGCTCAGCAGCTGCTCCAAGCTTCTCCTCACAAAAAAAAGATAAGATGATTCATTTAGTTTTCCATCAAAATCCATTACGGAATACAAAACCAAAATGATTATATAATAAACTTGTGGCTTCCTCACTTTTGCTTTGAGATGGTTTATTCTGGTTTGAATTTCACGGAATGAAACATTTCTGATTCCTGCTCGTATAAAACCCTTCCAAGAGTTTAGGTATCCTATGGACTACACGGTCTGTCTATTTAAACAAGTTCATTTGGGATGTGGGCTGAGAGGTACATAAAAAAATATTGATTTTGTACCCATTACTACAGGAACCAAATTGTGGTGAATGGGAAACTGCATTTGAAAATCAATACAAGGAAATGTCACTTTTGCCCATGGAAGTACTGCCAAATGAAGTAATGTCTTAATTCAATCTTTCTTTTGTTTCAATAAGTACATTCCATAATTATGATATGGACCAGGTGATGATTAGCCCTTGTTTTTGTTCTGTGCTGCCATTATGTAGGATTATTAAAAAAATTCTTTTTCTATATCGAGAAAATTCTGCTTCCTTTCCATTTTTTAAGACAAATATTTAGGTCAAAACATCTCGCACCGTATGAAACTGCTGATACACAAAAATGCCTCTCAGTCTGGAGAAAGATATTTTCTTTTTCCATCAACATATGTCACAGACGTGCAGCTTCCCAAATGCAGCAGAATCTGGGAAGATGACCTGGTGTGTGTGTGGGAGCAAGGTTTGAGGACAAAGATTTTTTTCTGACTATCACACAGAGCTGTGTGCTGGGACTACTAAATTAATGATTCATTCTCACTTGCCTGTAAGAGCACAAGATTTCCACTTCATCCATTAACCTGTGTCAGAGGCGACTCTTCAGGCATGCAGACCAAAGGACAAAAAAGGAACGTTCCCCTCCCAGCCCCCTCGAAATTCCAAATGTTCTTGTTCAGGACCAAACACAGACAGGGAATAAGAGGTCATATTTACTACAGAGCTGAATTTAAAAAAAGAGGGAGGTTCCAGTATTATGTGCCTGTTATACACTGCGCAAGGAATCTCTAAAACTGAGGAGGAACAGAGCCAAGACCAATCTAAGGGTGCAGGTGGTTATATTAAGGGTAATGCGGTATTAGCAGACAGAAAAAAAATCAGAAGTTTCTCAGAGTTGATGCTTTTTATGATGCATAAGGTGTAATGCAGGAAAGAAAGGGTTTTAAAAATTGTATGATATTATCAACGTATTTCATATATTAGCTGTATCAAAAACTCCAGGGTTGCAACTGCTCAGTTAGTACAGAACTACTGCCTCAAAGTATTACATACAAAACCCAGCTTTCAGGCTTAATATATGGGTTCATTCCTCTGAAAGGAAGGTTGGTCCTGTGCTACCATATACAGTCATTCCCTCCATTTTCACTGAGGATAGATAACGTGAATACTGTGTTTCATCTGGTAAATAGTGGGTTGGTTCACTCGAACATTCCAGTGGAAAGTTAAATAGAAACACAGACTACTGTTGTTTCAGAGCAATCTGTTACAGAAAACACAGCTTCATGCATTATACAAAAGATGAAGAGGCTTTTGTTGATTGGTGACACAAGCACACTCCTGTGAAGAGAGAGAGGCCCACGTACTTTGTTGACAACACTCAGGCATGCTGTCCAGGCTGCAGCTTGCCACAGCTGAAAAGTCAGCCTCAATTTCTTCATCTATACAGGTATTTGCACTGAATTTTCTACAAGTTTGCAATGGTTTTATCCAATTAACTTCGTATTTCTCAAATGAAAGAAATTAGGAGGGGAGAATTATTATTTTGTAATTACTGAACCACATACAATCAGTCAAATATGAGAAACCAAGAAATGGAAAGGGCTAAGTAAAAAGATCTGAGCTATTTCTACAAGTTTATACATTCAAATGAGATAAAAACACAGACCAAAAGTGCTCAATAGTTAGTTCCCAGATAATAGACTTAATATAGGCATATCTGTAAGAGTGGTTGAAAGCTCCTCATGACATTCAGCATATCTTTTAGTGCTTGTTAACATGTATATAGCAAAGAGGTTAGGATTAAGCAGAAGTGGTCAAAAAATTGCCAAAGTATCCTAAACCTCTACAGCAGGGGAAGGGAGAGGACTCACGAGAAAAGCATGGCATAATGCCTGGGAAAAGGCTGTTGTTTATTGTCCTGGGTTTGTCCAGGACAGGGTTAATTTTCACTGGACTCCAGGAAGGGGCACAGCCGGGGGGTGGGGGCTGACCCCACCTGGCCAAACAGAGCCCGGCATTCCATACCATGTGATGTCACGCTGGGTTCCGGTGTGGGGGGGGGGCGGTGCGGCGGGGACTCACTCGCGGCTCGGGAGCGCGCGGCGCCGGTCCTGTTCGGGAGGGCGGCTGTCTGGGTCATGCGGTTCGTTGTCGTGTTTTGCTCCTTATTTGTACCGTTGTTTTTACTGTTCCCTCTGTTTGTTGTTCTGTTAAACTGCCCTTATCCCGACCCACCAGTGTCTGCCTGTTTCTTTCCATTCTCCTCCGCATACCGGCGGGGGGAGGGGCGGCTGCGTGGCACTTTTGTTGCCGGCCGCAGCCGAAACCAAGACACTAGTTTACGCTGGTAATTACAAAAGCTCCACAAAAGCATGCCTACAGTTTTCCCAAGCTCATCGGGCCATTCATCCAATGGAGGCTTAAAGGAAATAATGGGCATTGAGACACTAATTACTTGATTAATGCTCTAATGATAATTTTGTTTAATAACTGTATAAATAACTAGAGTTTCATTTAAACTATAATAATCCTGCTACACATGCCAGTGTAGCAAAATTAAAATAGCAATGGAAAAGCATTGCAGTTGGTGGAAAACAGTCATGTCTGCTGGATATAGCCAACACCAAAATATAATATGTATTTTTAGACACTGCTTAAGGGTAAGCCTACAAAACAGTTCTATAAAATTAGCTCTGAATATTGTATAACTTTTTTCTAGAATGCTTGAAATCACCTCTCCTTTAGAATGATTAGGACACATGAACTGGGGGCCCTTCAATGCTCCTAGCACTGGCATTAAGTAATCCTAATGACTGAAAGCTTCAGCTGTAAAGACTTTCTCCTTCAAACTGCACCTGTTTCTCTACACACTGTTCCAGAAAGCAACTAGAACATGGCTTCATTATTTTGCACACAGGAATTAAATAGGTTTACAGCCCAGTTTTCACATCCTTTTCAACTCGTGTTTTATCTAGTACTTCTGCAATGATGATACAGGTGACATAAAAAAGTTTTACTAGCTGTATTTTAATTGTAAATTGCTCAAATGTGCTCTAAACTAACTTGTATTCTAGCAAAACAGCAAAATGCCTTCGATGTTTTATGTGCCTGCGAACACAAAATAAAAGCACTTATCTGTTTCAACACTTTGAAGAGCAGTAATAAGAAGTTTCATACTGACATTTATAAGATAATGAAAACGTAGTATTAGTAGAACATTTTATCTTATCAACATGACAATTATTTGAAAATCAAAGTGATTTGACCAAGCTAAATACATCCCGCAGTCTTCATTCCATGATTTACTGACTTACCCTTGTTCTTAATTCAAGCACAGTTTGCTAATGAACTAGGCCCATAAGATGAACAGCGGTTAGTGTGGACCATTTCACATTATCTTCTACCAAATAAAGTATGAAACTGCTCAGTTTTCTAAATGCTGAGTCAGATGCCTGAGCACAAGTACTTGGCACCAATTCAGACGCACGGTGTGTCAAAGATATCCTCCCAGGACTAGCACCCCACAAGCCTAGCATCCCACAGGCTCTAACAAAGACCTTCTCAGCAGCTAGAGGCCAGAGGTGATGGGAAACGGCACTAACTACAAAAGTTCAGGTATCTCAGCTGTGCCCTTGTGCATTTGTCCTAATAATGCTCAGTTACAGAAAATAAAGATAACATGGCTCTCCCTCAGTGCTAGGAAAAATAATTTCAGAACAGTGTAACTTAAATAAAAAAATATTTACAAATTGTACTGAGTGACACAGGTAGCTGAATGTCAGAAAAGTCAGAGATTGCATTAGTGTCTGTATTTATTCCAACTACTAAAGCTTTATCAACAGGAAAATGTTAATACCATAGGATTTATTCTGGAGGAAGCAAGTAGTGATTAAAATTAACTAGGCCATAGACTGGAGCTGGACACTAATGAAGAATGCATTGGACTAACCATCTATTTCTGTACTGGACAAGCCAGTTATTTCCCTTCCCATTATTTCCTGAATACAATATACAATTGCAACACTAATCCAGAGCTCCCAGAAGATAACCCCCTGCCCCGGCTCTGTTCCTCAGGCTGGGTCTCAGCATGGGTTCATGTTTAAACAGGCCCAAACAGATCAGGATCAGTATACATTTAAGGCTAAATCTCCATCCAGAACCCACCTCAGCTGCTCACATTCCTCAGTAGTCAAGCAGATAACAAGAGGCAAGATAAAGAGATAAGGCATTCTGAGCCACGGGGATCATCGCTGTGTGCGTGTGGGGGCAAACGAAAACCAAAAAACACTTTCAGAGCAGATTAGTGTGGTACAGAGCCTGCCTGCCCCTAGGTCCTACCAGAGTCCTTCTTCTCCCAGCCTTTTGGTTTACTAGAAGGAGATCCGCATGCAGTAACCAGTTAACAGCATAGCTACCATTAAAACAGAATAAAAAGTAGCGTTACTTGATGCCAAGATTCTTCTGAGATGGTGGAGGCATTTCTCTGGTAAATTAACTATTCTGAAGACAGAAGGCTGATACAAGAGTTTGGGATTCTCTAGTATGAAAGACATTGCTAAACAGCTAGAATTATTAGTGTTTGGTGAAGGCATGCCATCATGTCAGTGCTTCAACACTCGGACCTAGTAACTTAGGAAAACACACTGACTTTTCACCTTTTAAGCCCTCTGTTCAAACGTAGGCCTGCCAAACACAAAGAAAACCATGTCTGATGCACTTCTGATTTTGTAAGGAAGGCTCAACAAAATTATGAAGTGAAACTAGAACCAAATACCAAAACAGCTACAAAATTCAACAGCAAAATTAAAAGATTCTCAACCTGGGATACTAAGTATCAGCTTAAAGAAATTTTACGCAAACATAAATGACTGTTTTCCAAAACTAATGAGCACAAGCTGGCTTCCATGCTTTCATGCAACTTAAAACTAAGCAGTAGAACTCCTTGGTGAAGGATGCTGTGAAGACTAAAAGGCAACAACATAATTCCACATAAAACTCATCCAATATTACTTCTGGTCCAGACAATCCCTACGTTAAGTATCACTGGGCAGGAGCAAACTCTGAGGGAGAACAACTACATCTTGCCCCGGTTCCTATAGCACTCACTAGACTGTGCTGTTGCAGCACTGGCCAACACAGATTTCTAGTCTGACCCAGCACAGCTGCTCTTTTATTCTCACGCCTTACCTCTGAATTTAATAGGACATTAAATGGAAAAATCTTGTCAGCTTATGAGCAGTACGCCTAGTTCCCACCTGGATTTTCAATCTCCAGTTTTATGAGCAAATTTGTCTCCATAATTGAAAAGTATTTGGAGGACTAAACTTCATTAAAACCTAAAATATTAAGTGATTAAGATGTAATTTCAAAACAGCACACCCTGGGCTATGAGCACTGATCCAGCTAATCACATGCTGATTAAATCTTTTAAAAAGCTTTGGAATTTACTCTTCAGTTCCAAACTGACAGAGATTTTTCTTTTGTAAAAATAGAATATAAAAATCACTACCAACAATGTAGAACTGGACAAAGATATCTGCTTCATGTGCACATCAACACAAAAACCAAATGCATTCCTCTTCACCTGCCAATCTCTGTAAAACACATTAATAAACCAACACAGAAGTTAATGATTTACTGCTAAATTGTATTAGGAATAGTCTTGGGTATTGTGTATCAGAAACAAGAGAGGATGAACCCCCAAACTACTGAACAACTTATTTCTCCCTATTTTTTTGAAAAAAAATTTGTAATATATGACCTGCAACAGAAAAATTGGGAAGGAAGGAAATTAAAATCAACTAGGAACTCTGAAAATAAAAAAGGCGAAACATTTACATGCCTATTCTGTTAAAAAAATTACAAACAGTTAATTTAGTAGAGTTTAGTAACCACTGCTTGCTTTCCAATGGTAGAGGCTTAAGCCAGCTATTAATCACATGAAAGCAGATATTAAGGAATATTAATCCATACCAGCTGTTACATCTTTTACTATGCTATTATTATAGATTAATGTTTATAGAACAAGGCTGCCTCTTCATGTCATTTCCAAGAGGACATCATACAAGCTGATATTCTTTTACAACACATCTTCATGAAATGGTTGAAGAAAGCAGGAGATAACGACTACATGGTGAAATTACATTCAACTTTATCCTTCAAATCTAAGGCACTTTCGTTTAGAAGAGACACTGTCACTGTAACCTGTTGATTAGTTAATTTTTATTGTGACTGTAAAAAACTGCTTTTAGAGCTTACATCAAAAGAAAAAGGATATTCTTTTAATGATACTGAATGTTCTCTTACAGAAAGTTCAAAGCCATGTAATTTCCTATCTTCAGTAGCAGGGAATGAATTCGGTTAAAAACATCTATGATCTAGTTGATGAAGCCTTAATGAGGAATATTTAGGATTGTAACAGAATTTTAGCAAAACGGAATCAACACTGTGAACACAGCATTTTCTAATGAAGTATAAAAACCCTGTTCGGTGAGCCAGGTTTTAGAGGAGCAATTGATTTTACTTGCTTGGATACACTTCACAGACAACTGCATCTGCAGACTCTACAGAAACTCCTATTGGATCACATGTTGGTAGAATGCTGTTAAAATCACAAAAAAGTATCACACTGTTTCAAAAAAGTAAAACTGCTGGCAGAAAAGGCCAGTATTATCCATTAAAGATTATGAGATTACCACTAAAAATAAGTTTCTAATCAGTTTCTTGAGTTTTGGATGAGACCGCACCCGCTGCAGTAGGGAAAACAGTTGTCATAGCTACAGAAAATCTGCATTCTCTACACCTGCAGTCTCCTTGTTTTGCTAAATGCAAGATTCTTCTGTAATCATGTTGCAATTATTCACAAAGGTACCTTTGCTTTTTACTCATTTGGACTTTAGATTGATCTTACAGATTACATGGGTATTAGTTTTGTAGCACAACCTAAATGGTGAGGAAGAAGCTCTTTAGTCTAGGGTTGTATGATTCTCCATTCTCCTACTTTTCCTTGCAATTCGCACAGTATCTCCTCTGCAGCCCCTGCCCTTTCACTCTCCTCAAATCTCCCAAAGTCCTTCACTGGCTCTGTTTTCTCAGCCTGCCCTTATTCTGTCTCTGGGCAACCTGATCTGCTCCAGCGGGTCAGCTGCCCCCTCCACAGCACTGCCTGAACCTGCCTCTATTTTGACAATCGACAACTTCCTTGCCCAGTCTCTGCTACCTGTCTTTAATCCTCCCCACCCCCATCTTCATCTGCTGCTGAACCAGCTGTTATTTATCTAACATTGGTTTTGATGCCTTTTCCTCTTCTCCCAAATAAGTATCTTAAAATTCTGATATTTCCCTCTCCTCTTCATGCCGCTTCCCAGAACTAGCTGGCTTTCCCATTCCACCCTGCTAATGCCTGTCTGCAGGACTTCTTCCATCTCCAAACCGGATAGATGGCCAACCCTACACTGACACTTCCACTGTTTACTGTCAATAATTTGCCTGCTAACAACCAACAAAAGTACAGGGCAGACAGACGTACTCAGAACACAAAAGATAATGTACATATTAGGAGGTAAAACTGGGGTCTAAATGTAAGCCTTTAAGCAGTTTATCTCCTTGCTTGCTTTTAATTTAAATTAACAGCGTTGAGGTTTTATTCTTGTTTCTTCCCTTTCCCCCCATCGCTCTGAAGTCATAAGGGATGAAACATGACAACAATCTGTCATTTTTACAGTTAATTAGGAGTCAGACAGCGAGTTTTATAAGATATGAATCTATGTAAAATCCTTCCATTCAGCCTTTAAACACCTCTGCCACCCGGCTGTGAAAGGCTGTTGCAGTGAATCCTTGAGCTATATACATCATGAATGTACTTTAACGATCCTCAATTACATTTCTCTTTATTTTCTGTATTAGCAAGTGACTTTGAAAAACGTCCGTTCATATCTTCCTGGACAATTAAAATCTATTTAAAATTTTGGACAGTATTTTCTCATTTTTCCTGAAAACTTGGATAAGCTATACAAGTAGACGTAAAATGTGCCCTTGCACAAAGTTAGCTGTTTTGCAAGCTGCATTCTAAGAATGGCTTTCTTCTCCTTGTTCTTTGCTAATGTTTGGCAATTTTCCCTTTCACTGCTTGCCTGTCTCTCATGGATTTTGACTCTCCATTTACAGTCCTTTGGATTGCCAAGGTTTGGCTTATTTTCCATTTTTCAAAATAAGTATCTTTATTGCAGGTGTCTACACAAAGAGAAAATTGACGTCTGACCCCTAAAGAGGGTTTGCATGAGCAATTCCTACACTACAGATTAGTTAATTGGAGGCTTGAAGGGTGGAATATATGATCAGGAGAACACTGAATCAGTCTGCTAAAAAAAAAACCAACTTCATTTTAATCAGCTCCAGCTTTTATAACTTTTCCATTAGCGCAAATCACAGAAATTGCACTAGAGATTGGGGCACACACAGAACACAAAACTACTTCTGTGAAGTGGACAAGACACGTAACAGAGAGGGACTTAGAGGGAAAGTGAGTTGCCCAAATTCACAAAGTAGGGTAGATGGCACAGCTAGTAACAAAACTGTGCAGTTAAACTGCTGATCCAATCCACCACATTGCCTATGAAATGGCTCTTTTTTCAATGCTTTCTGGCTCTTCCTTTACTCTGCCACCTATATTTTTCACCTCATCTTTAAGGACTGACTAAATTAAAAGAATCTTCATCACTTGCGGTACATTCTACAAACGCGGAATCTGAAATTAAAGAGCACCAGAAACATTCTATTCATTAAGGCAATGGTTGAATCTTCAAGTTTAAGAGTGGAGAGCAGTAAGTACCCCAGATTAAATCCTTCAGTGTGGGATCAACTAACCTACTCTCTCTATGCGAGACATGAACCAATAACACTTTCCAGCAAAACTGCTTTTCCTTTGTTTATCCACACCTCTGTTTTTCAGCTAAAATGAAGGGGCAACCATTTGGAGCGTGGTACCACTTACAGTCACATTCTGTATGTCTCCTCCTACTGTAAAAGCCTCTGCCCAGAAGCACTCTTATACGACTACTTGTTACTCTCTACGTTTGAAAGTCAGAGAGAACTTTGTGGTATCCATGAGCAATTGCATTAGTTTTTAACAGGTAGCCACCCTTGACAGGATCCTTCTATAAAACTACATTCAAAGTGAAAATTGCTCAAGGCTTTCTTCTCTGATTTTTCCCTACTCAGAACTGCATAAGGCTCGTTTGCAAACCTTCAGTGGAGAGATGCTGGTACCCAAGAACTGGCAAGAGGTGCAGCATGAACCAAGCATCTACAGCAGCTTTCTTTGAATGAGACTAGGAGTAATATGCATTGGGAAACAGGCAGTGAAGCATAGTTACAAAAAACATAGATGCATGAGAATCCTACAGTTGCCAGGAATGAATATGAACAGCTGGACAGAATAGCATCATATTGCTGAAAAGTAAAAAACATTATTCCATAATTCACAAGGTGATTCCCACATTCAGTAGATAACATGAGTTCTGGGGAAGGAGTTTGTTCTCTCCATGTCTGTTGCAGTGGCACTCATGGTTTTGTCATTATCACAGGCCGAAGTCAAGCATTAGGGCACATTTCATATATATCATCCCTTAAAACTGAAGGCTCTGCTCACGTGCAGTATGAAAAAGGACAGTTCTCCTGGCATTGCCTTTGTCAGCTTCATCTTTTTCTAACACTACAGAATCTTGGTATTAAATCCATGCTTTCACTGATACGGCTAGCACAAAAGAGTCCAGATATGCTTCTATTACCCTTGCAATTACAAGCTGCGAACATGCATTGGCTCAGCAATTTTATCTAGACAAAACCCCTCTCTCCTTCTGGCCCTAGACTCCTGTGATAGTTTATTATTAAGATCCTGCATTTCAGAGTAGCACCTCTGTATACATAAGTTGTATGCTGTTCAGATTTCAAAAGGAGATGATATATGTTAGATATGTACATGCTTGCTATGTGCTGGACACCAGGCCAAGCCTACCATGACATCTGCAACTCATAATGCATGTACTTTTTCTGCTGGACAGTCTGCACTTGCTGTAAATTGTGGGGTTCACACAGTATTTGCCCAGACATACAGATGTTCTATGAAATATACTAATTTTCCTTATAAAAAACAGCTATCATCAAGTTATAAAAATTTGCCAAACATTTGGGCTCAAATACACTAAGAATGTCAAAAAGCTCCCACAAAACTCATGACATTCTCATTGCTGGAAGCCATCATGACATAACAGTTGTACATAGGCAGCGTTTTGGTCAGAGGTACATGAAGCCTTAACAGCTACACAGTGCAAGCAGTCTTGTCTCTGATTCTGTGCTTGCACCCTACCTTGAACAGTAAGATTCCCTGCCTTTGTGGTAACCTTTCCTTCATGCTACAGATCACATATTACTTGCCGTATGCACACAACATCTGCTCCTATTGGATGTCTGCAGTGCATTGACTTGTAGAGAGTGCAGTGCCACACGCCTGTCTATGCTGGGTGACTCACACCTGCAGAATACAGACTCAACTTCTTACGAACAATACCTGACAACAATGAGATTCCTAAAAGCCATACCTTACAATGTCTGCTTGAGAAGAAACTTACAGGAAGTCAAGAAAAATGTCATGGACATGCCAAGGAGAACCATTTAGTTCTACATTTCAAATTGGATAAATCCTCTACTATACTGATGTTCTTTCTTTGCATGGTGTATCACAGCCAAACAAAAGCCTTTTAATTCACTTGGCCGATTATGCATCCTGCTTAGATGGCTGAAACATTTATTTCTAATTCCTATTCTGATCAGTTGGTACTGTCTAACACATACTCTGTTTAGGACTGTTTGTCACAATGCTCTTATCCAGTTTGTTGAAGGACATTAGGATACCAAATCAACACTAAACTGATTCAGTGTCAGTTCAGCAAGGCAGTTCATTAAAAGAGCCAGTAGGATGCTATTTGTTAAATAGCATATGCAAGTAGAAAAGATTTGTCAAAATTGGACAAATTTATATACTCCACTATAACATTTTTCAGTATCTTTTAAGAACACAGCTACAGTACTGATTCTGCTGTGATAGTCATAGATTATTCTAATGTGACATTCCCTTCTTTCATTAAACAGAAGAGTGCAGTCTGTGCGGCTCTCTCTAAGTTTGGGAGTCTGTACCAGAGACCACATGCTGCTAAATACAGCTTTTGTTTGTTTGAAAGGGGGCAACTGATAACCTGTTGGCCTATTCTCCAGACACAAGTCTGCCTCGATTTTTCTTTAGTGCCATGAAAGTCTGTCTGTGAAGGCAGTTTGATTATTGCCCTAATATTTTTTGAGCATTAAGGAAGATACAGTACCTGCTCTGCTGTACTTAGAGTGAAATTAATTATTATACCAAAGTTATTTTCTCACTTCTATCACTCAACTGAGTCCCCAAAATGGAAAAAAACAAAACAGTGTTATCTCTTGAGCCACTGAGACAATGGTCAAAATGTCTGCACAAAGAGAATTTCTCAATCTCAGCAGAAATTTTAGGGAAAAAAAATCGAAACTCTGAAAAGGAATGTATATGAAAATGATTCCACTATTACCAAGTGACCTATCTAATCATAACTGTAATATTCACCAGCTGCAGATAACTGTTCCAAATAAAACCAAGAGCTAATATTCATAAACCATCAAAAGGTATGGTAACTTCAAGGAAATCACAGCTTCTTGACAAATATTTTAAGAGCAGAAAGTAAATTCATCTTGTTAATCTCTTTTTTCCTGTTTGAAGTTTAATATTACCATAAGTAAGTACAGAAAGCAGACAATTTAAGATTAACAACTGCACTTCAAGGGATTTTACACTAATTTTCAAGCTTCATTAATAAATGGTAAGACAGATCAAAACAGTGACTTAAAGAGGAGACAAAATCGTTTTTCTGTCTAAAAGATAAGTTCTCTCTGATCTAAGAGAATGTATTGATCCTTTCCCCTCTTTTCTCTGGTTTATCTGGTCATTTACAAAACACAGGACAAGTTATTTGCCTCAGACTGAAAGTCTAATAATCTTTCTGCGTTTGTAATCCATGAAAGCTGTTCTAATGGATCACTGGTTAACATTGTGCTACCTTAAAAAAAAAAAAAAAATTAAAAGTTCGATTATACTTTCTGTAGTAATGCTGTTGAGATTCTGACAGCTATATAATTTATATATATTTACATAAAATATTCTTTAAAATATTTTTTTAAGATTCTAAAAAAATATTTTTTTTAGACATGACTGTTCTTTCTTGTACCACATTTGGTATCCAGGAAGAAGACAGTGATGTGAGCAATAAAGCGACTAAAAAATATATTAGTGTCTCTACAAAAGCTTAAATCTGAGCATCTAGAAGACCTGTAATGAGTATATTCTTGTACAGATAATCGCAGAGAATTTAAAAGCATGGAAGAATTACAGGCAAACAGAAATAACACATAGAGAAAAGCTGTTTCAAGAAAAAGGTTTTCTCTTCAGAGGAGTGGAAAATCAGTCATAGTAGGTACATCTTTAAGACATTTAGATCAAGGCAATGGAGATAGTAAGCAGAGATGAAAGCAGTGTTTAGTACTACAAAAATAATTTGAAGTAATTCCCATTAGCAGGAATGACAGCCCAGTGACGTACATCCAGACAAGCTGCTTCCTTTTTTAATAAACTGAGATGTTTGCAAGAAACAAAACCAAAACACAGATGTCAGTGTGCACATGCACAAGTATACTCGTTTTCTTACGCGCTACAGGTTTCACATTTCCTTTACAGCATTTGCTGTTGAGATAGAGAATAACACCTTTAATTGCAGAGCAGGTAGCAATAGGCGTTTTTGTAAAACTGCTCAAGAAGTAAAATGTCATCTTCCTCTAGAGCACTGCTGTCAAAATCAGAGGAATACATGGGAAAGCTAAGCAGAATAGAGAACTGAGTAGAGATACTTCGCTGTTTTAACTCCTCTTGCTATTCAGCACTACTGCAGTAAAAATCTGGAGTCAAAATCATGCACCAGGACCACACACTGTTACACATTCCTCAGAAAAAAGTCCATGAGGGTGGTGAAAGTGAAAAATTAGTAGAGCAGTAGGTGAAATTTTCATTATAAACCACTCTGCTTAGCTACATCACATAGCTTTAACCATTTCCTGCCTAAGTTTTCCAGAGGTATCCCAAAGCACTACACCCCAACAAAATACCTACATTCAGGACTAGTTTCAATCACTGTTTTCAGCTATATCATTAGCAAAAGCTTACATTCAATACTAAACATTCTCAAACACAACAGTGCCTGGATTTCATGCCTCGAGATGTCCTGACTCCCAGAGGCAATCACTTCCACTTGCCTGTATGCTGACAGCATGCTCTTAACCTCAAAGAGCCAACCAACATAATTTCTCAGCAGAAGTAACACCTCCAGTCTACCACATAAGCCTACAAATCTTTTTTTTAATCAACTCTAGAAATAATATTTTTCTCATGCAAGGTAAAGTTCTTGTTCCCAAAATGAACATTAAAGCAAATAAACACCAAAAGAATTAGGAAGACTAAGACAAGCAAACCACGAAGGGAATTTACAGCTTTTAAAAGACATTTTTTTATAATCAGAAGTCAAACCTTGTGAAGAAAAACTTCTACCTTCACTTGACTAGTCTTTCTTATGGGATTAGTGGTACGAGAGTAAACAATTTTTATCTGGGTATTTTACTCTGACTTTATTTCATTCAGGAAGTAAAATTCTGTATGCTTTGCAGTATCAACACAGGCTTGAGGGCATTAAAGGAAAATAGCTGACTGCACCTGGGGCACTATGCCTGCATTATGGATTTCCTATTCCAATTTGTCATGTTGAAGTAACCCTAGATATACAAAACGACATTTTAAAGGGGAAATCGTTCTCTTTAATTTCCTTTATCATTGTTTCTCTGTATTATTCAATAAATAAAGTTAATACTACCAGCCTATGAAACTACTGCTTATCTTTGAAAAGTCATTTGATTGACAAAGCAAGCGATATACACTTGTTCATGAGATGGAAGTATCTTGGAGGACAGCCTGGTTTTTCACATTATTTGGACATAGCCATGAGGCACCTAAGAAGCAGCTGTGTAAATAATGGGAGAAGTTACACAATGTGACACTGTTGCTAACTTTAGCTGACATTTTAATATGCCACTTTGCTTTATATCTAACATCAGAGAAAAAAATGAACCCACCGCAAACACTTTAGAGTCTTTCATTCTTCTAAGTGTTTTGGCTCGGCCCTGGTAACAAGGACATTACAGCTGAAGTATTCTTTTTCTTTTTTTCCACCTAGCACTCAATGTCTGTAATAGAGTCAGTAATATGGACATTACATGCAACTAGACAATCTCTTTAGCAGAGAAAAGGGCCAGGGTCCCTAATTAGTACATAAAAACCATTTCTGTAAATGACTTTTTCCCTAGATAGTGCTTGCAGTTCACCTGGTGATGGCCCATGACAATCAGGCTCTGCTGAAGTCCCAGAAACCTAGGTGTATTATTGCATTCCCAGATGATCATGACTAATATTTCACATCGTATAGAACAATCTTTCTCAAGAAGGAAACATTTTAATACACACTTAGTTGCCTGTGTGTCCATGACTAATTTCCTCAAAGATGCTGCCAGACATTTTATATCTCAGTTATGTTCCTTCAGACTTCCTTTCATGCCTTTAATTAGAATCTGACTGTATAACACTATGACAACCAGCAGAAATTAGAGGTAAGAGGGCTGGAAGAGAAGACAAAAACTATTTCTCATTATTTGAATGGAGTCAGTTTAAAAAAGGTCAGTTAAGTTGGAATCTAAGTAATCCTGAGCTGAAGTTAGGCTATATTTGTTCCAAATGAAGCTATCACATGGACAAAAAATGTATTTAAATTCCCTTCACAGCTAAAAACTAAACTAAGAAACAACTTCTTAATATTAATCTACAACATGCAAGCTTATGAGAACAACAGAGTGAGTTTATCCATTACAAAGCCATCACCTCCTGTCTTCTTTCTCCCCCCCTTGTCTTTCTCTTTCATATACTGCACAGCACATGATCTGCATTTCTCTCAAACTGCATTTTTCGTAGAATCTGTCTGCCATAGATGTTCAGTGGATCACATCAAAATCCTTTACATATCCTATCCTATGTCTCATGGATTGCATCTCAATTTGGCATGAACACTAAGTATCAATAGTCATCAAAATATGATTTTGACTACGGACAGAAATAAGTAAAGACTAGCTCTGTTCAGTGATATTTAACCCAAAGCACCTTAAGACAGTGCGTTTGTGAAAGAACTCCCATAATAGGAATAACATCCATTGCCAGAACCAGTGCAATGAACACGACAGATACCTCTGAGACTTGAAAGAGCACAGAGGGAAAGAAAAATGTTCTCACTTATAACGGTCCCAGCTATTAAAAAAAAAAAAAGAAAAAAGAAAAGAAAAAGGGCAAACAGTGTCTCCAGCTGTTTCCCTCAGATTGTAATATTTGGGTAACTGCAGACTTACCTTTTGTGATCCAGATGCTGAGCCCTTAAATGAAGTGCGTTTGAAGGAGCCGCTCATCCTCCGTAAGGAACCTGCGAACTTTCCTCCTCTCCCTTTCTTACCCCCCTGGCCCTTACCCTCCATAAGGGACCTGATACCCCAGCACCAAAGAAAACTCTGATTCTAGTCATGTAGTCTGAGCAGTTTTTTCCTGAAGCCAACAATCATTAAGCTACAGCTTAAATAAAAAGAGAGACATGCATAAAACAAAACCAAAGCCAAATAAGGAGACTCCTGTTCTGATATGTACCACATCACAAGTGTTACCAGCCAGCTAGACAAAGTAGAAAAACAAGGCAATACACTGATACAAACTGCTGTCCCCCTCCCTCTTCTCTACTGACTCTATAATCAGGCTTAATGCACACAGCTTCTGCAAGCTATGGTTTTTAATGGACAAAGATTTAATAAATGGTGATTGAAGGTAAATCTACTTTAGAAGCAGCAGCCTAAAAGGTCTTTATTCACGCAAAGCACAGGGCAGTCAGATGGAAACTATTTTAGTATCAGTAGAAAGGCACATGAAAAGAGCAGATGGACCTCAGCAGACTATGGGTTAGAGGCTTGGTGGAATTCTAAAGGATAACTGCTGATAGCGAGTGTGCCTACAGCAGGTCTTGGGATGAGAGAGACAAGGTTTTACAAGCAAACAACCTGTAAGATCACAAGATAGATTCTAATTAATTAGGGAATATGGGTTGTGGCAAATAAGGTGTGGTGTGTAGTATCTTCAAGTAGTCTTATTAATATGTCTATTCATCTATTTTGTACTATTCTGCCTAAAGATGTAGGGTGAAAGCAAAGGGAGGCAGTTAGGAGAGAATAAATAAGAAATGAGAAAGAGACAAGGTGCTTTAAAAGAACAACAAAATTATTATTGACTAGGAAACATCTAGTTGGCTCTAGAAGACTTGCCTTCTCAGACATGAGCCAGGAATTTGTTAGAGAGCCTGGTTTGGAAAAGAAGATGGATGAGAGCACAGAGAAACCAGAGGCACTTTTCAGAAATATACACAGGGACTGCTGATTTGTAACTGTGAGGTAAGTCAGAAACACCACTAATTTACAGGATTTAGTTCAACAGTCATACTTTTTATTTATTTGCTTCTTTACTTTTTTTAGGTTCCCCCCTTTGTCCCTCTGTTAAGATGGAGTGAGTGCCTGCTTGCAGCTAGTTAGAGGAGGCACAGAAAATTGTGCTGAAAACATAAAACAAAACGAAAGTGGAAGAGGCTGATAGACAGAGATGCACCAATGCTGCTGTTCTGATCAGCACAGCCATAATCAAGAAAATGAAATTTCCCAGGCTGGCAAGGACAAGTAGCTGACAACTTACGACATACTGAAAGTTGTTTTGGGAAATGGGAGAGTACAAGTTCCATGCTCTGCAAGGGAATCACTTTTATATTTGTGCAAATAGTTTGTAGGATCAGGTTAATGGAACGTAGAGAGGTGGGCATGGACATTAAAGTGTCACAAAACAAGACGTCCTTTCTAACCATTCATTAAACCTAGGCAAAACCAAGGAAGGTAAAATTAGCTTTTTTGATAAGACTTTTGACAGCAGATGTTGTCTGATGTTAAGACGTGGCTTAGCTTAAGTGAGCAAGGCTGAGGTAGAAGCTGGCAGATGGCATATAAAAATCTGGCAGTGACAGTAAGCTGATAGAGCATGGAGAGAATAATCTTAAAGGGAGTTGTGATCAGACAAGCTACTTTACAAAGAGGTGCCTCATAAATTCCATGTACACCTGATCTCCAAAAGGGTCTCTCCATTATATCTGGTCATTTAGCAGCAAAAAAATAAATCACAATTATTGCATGGTCTTCTGTACTGTATCATCGAGTTAGCTGCAGAAGATAAAATATCTGGGTCGAAAACTATTCTACTGTGAGTTTAAACTGTTGTGATCTTTGAAACAAAACAAGTTACTTCTATTTATACTAGAATTTGATTTGCCCAATCCTGCCTTTTTCATCTATAACAGTCATAGCTACATTCTGGGACATTTTCTCAAATGGTGGTAGGTGTTGGAGCAGGCACTTCAGTCGACACAGATAGATGTGATGAGCTGAGAATATGTCCTCCTGATCTAGCACCTTATTTGATAATTATGAACAAAGCTGAAAGACATTCAGATAACAGCATATGCTGAATATTTTTGGTTTATGCTGTCAAGGAATAAAAAAGCTATTCAAGGCTCCTTTTCACAGTTCGTCCTCCTCAGCCGCAACATACAGCTGAATGCAATGAATGAAATAGACACATCCCAGTCACTATTGTGACGCCATCTCACAAAGAGGCATCATGCTATGACAGCACAATTCCCTGACGTGATGTTGGGCTGCATTACTCAGTAGGCATGACTAAGGGTATTTCGGTAAAGGACAAAAATGGGGACATGCTTTTCAGAAAGCAGAAATTCAGAAGACGAATCTGTTCTCCAAGCCACAATGTAGAATGTGAATAAGGAATTCATTAATTTGGTCCTTTTGGATCTGTGATTCTAAGGCTTTTGTCTGAGCTCCCTGTAACTGTTTTTGGTATGTTTTAAGGACCATACTGGATTTTCACAAGTCATGAGTACCCAGGAGATGTTCAAGTCCAAAAGCCTAACGAAAGCCTTCCAGCAATTGATGCAACAGAAGCTGCTGAACACTAACCTCAATTGAAAAATTGGGCAACTAAGTTCTGCTGGTGTTCTTGTCTCCACTGTGTTTATATAACATTTCATGGGCTGTTTCCACTGTACTAGAGGAACAGAAACATGCACCATGCTGGCACTTTCAACAGCTCCATGATTTAGAAGAACAAGTTTAACTGATTTTCCAAAAGAGCTTGTGGTTTTAGGAGTGCAGTTTTACATTACGAAACCTTTCAAACAAACATTGTCATCGAAGGTTCCTGTCTCACTTTCAAGTCTTCTACTTTATCAGTTGAGCTGATTCAATGTTTTGTGTGGTCTACATCAGACCCGTGTAACCATCACTGGGGGAGGAAAGGGTAGTAATCTCTTGCAACAGGATGCGGTTGACAACGAATGAGTATCTGGGACAGTAGGCAAGTGAAAGACCCTCAAACTGGTTCTGAGACTGAACAATACATGATAAGAAAGGACATATCTGTCCATCACCCTCTGTGTTTTGCAAGAAAATCAAATTGGTCAAACTTAGATTATGAAAAACTTAAGATCATACATCCCCACAAAAGAGCAAGCAGAGTGCAGGCACACTCCATTTGCAAGATCACCTTCCAAGTCCTTGACAGCCTGCTCCCTGGGAAGAGTAGGATGCATCCTTTTCAAAGTACACAGAAGTAACATACTATGTAAGCCATAAGTACCTGCATATCCTACAGATACCACACCATGGAAATTTAACATCTGGAGCCATGGATCTTTCCATGACTCAAAGGCCCTATCACAATGTGTTTCTGAAAATGTGAATAGTTTGGTTAAAGAAAGCTGTAGCTGTTTCAGCCTATAGAAAATCTAAAATGGACTGAAATGCTATTACTGTTCATAATAGAACTATTCTATGACATCACATCAGAGATGTCTGATGTCAGTTTTAAAAAAAAGTGATAGATTTAAATCTTTGATATATAGTCCACCATGTCAGCTGAAATGTTTCCTCTAACTTCAGTCATCAAACTAAACACGGAAAGCAGTAATGCATAATCTGATAAACTTTATTTGCATGAACAGACTAGAGTAAGATACGCTTATACAGGTATAAAGACTTAAATGTAAAAGGTATGTATTCCTTCACTTTGCATTCAGTGTGACTATTAAACTAAATGTGAGTTTCTTTCACAGAAAATGGATTATAAAACAAAAACTGAAAGCACTTTTTCTTTTTTTTTTTAGTGGGGGTGTCTTAAAAGAGTATTTTCTGTCAAAAAAGGTATGTTGGAGTCCTTTGGCATCTCTGATGCAATAAGAAAATTCAAACAGTTGTGTTTAACTAAAAAAACCCCTACATTCCATTAAGGGTGTTCATTAATTAGACTAAGAATAGGAGCTGCTGGCATTGTGCTCAGTGCTGCATAAATGCTTTTCTAAAAAGACTTGTTGCAAGGTAGTCATAATCAGTTATTTTGTGCTTGCTACCAAAACATCTAGACAAGTGTCCCCACAAGGAAATCTATCTTTCACTTCAATAGGAATTTTCCTGCATAAGAACATGAGCATATACCAGGATTGCCTGAAATCACTATGGTGCTACAAACTGTTATAATTTTGAAGTCTTTCAACCCTTCAGAAACCCACCTATTATTCTGTTACTGACAGGATTAACCTGCTACTCTCCCAAACTGAAAACAGATGGAAATGTCAAAATTACTCTTCAAGATGACTTAATCCTGTTAATCCATTTATGTACTTTAAGTTGTCTAGCTTCAGAGAGCCAGTTCAGTTATTTAACGTATTTTTAACTTGCAAAAACCCAGTCTCTTCCAATCTGTTTTTCTCTCATTGTAGTACATATAAAAAGCTGAAGGAAATCAAACTAACATCTCTTAGTTGTGCACAATAACCTCCAAAACAGATGACAGAGGGTCCACCTGAAATGAGCTGGAGCAGAATGAAACTGAGTAACATTTTATAGTCAAGGTAAAGGAAAGGAGCATCAAGTTTCCTGACTACTGATAAAGTGCTTTGACTTCCAAATCAGACAATTTTGCAGCAGTAGATTCACTTTTGAAAGAACAACTTGAAACGAAAACTGTAAGTACAAATGCTTCTCATTCTGGAGTGTTACATACTTCAACCAGTAAAACCAAAAATGTTTAACATTGAAGAACTACTACTGTTTGGCTCCTCAGTGGTCTAGCAACAGCACTGCACTTGCCTTTTCTTATTTCCTCACACCGAACATTTTCCAGCCTTCTCCACCCCACCACATCTACAGATGCACTGGTTATAAATCATGCAGATCTAGAAGCAGTACCTTACTTTTATGTCAAGAACAGAAAGCTATGAAACAACTGCTAGGTCTCATTATTACCCAAAAGAAACAAAATGCTTCACTACAATACCATAGTCCATTAAAAAGTCTATTGCTTTTAGAAAAAAACCCGACACTTTCTTCACCTACGATTTTTATAGTTGTCTTCCCTCTCTTTACTAAGAACTAAAGAATTAGGTTTTAATATTTTCTTCTTGTTTTTTTGAGTGCTTCTCCATTTATGCTATGAGTACTTTCAAATTTGTAAAACTTAAAAACAAAGATAGGAAGGTGTGAAGGAAGGAAAGAAGAGAAAACCTAATGACAGTAAATAGAGTATTTATCAACAAAACCACAGAACAAGCAGTGATAATGCTCCATAGTGGGGTACATAGTACCAAACAAGAGAGAAAGGTATTGAGGTCCAGAAGATCAGACACTGGGGGATACAAACGACACAAACTGCAAATAACTAATTTTATTGCAAGCTCCACTACAACTGGTGCCATTCAGCTTCCAAATCACTTTTTCTTTCTTTTCTTTTTAAACAAAAACTGTCCTTGGACAGTCGATGACATTAGGTGAAGATTAAAGAGCTGGTTTTACACATTTTATTTAGGGTTATGATTTCTGGCCTTACTATTAACATGAATGAGACCTAAATGATGGGTAAATTTACAGAGTTATGAGGAGGAACAGAAATCAAACCAGCCAGATAAAAAATTCCAAAGCTCTATATCCCTAAAGATAAAGGAAAAAATAGAAAAGTTTTACATTTTCAAGGTCTGAAGAAGCTTGAACACTTCATGAAATCATGATGTTTTTCTTTGGCAGTATGATAATTTTCCATGCTTATCTTGTTTGCAAAAAAAAAGCTTTATAATTTTGCAGAGCTTGACACCTTTCTTAGGTTTGAATAGCTGCAACTCAAATAATGAAGAACATTTAGAGAATTTTACACCATGTTTACAGAACTCTATTTAAAACTTTCTGTGCACAACAAAACTGATAGTGGTAGCACCATGTCTTCAATTCCCTTTGGCAATGCACACTTCAGTTAACACTGCAGTACATTATTGTTTTATCTCAATTATAGGTCTTAGTCATTATCTACTTCAGCAGTTCTTTATTCTTCAGTTTCTATCCCTGAAATGAAGCATAGATAGAATCTTGTTCAGTGGGAGTTACCTACCATGAGAATGAGCACACTGTAGGTTTCTGAGGACTGCTATGTGCTGGGCGAAGAAAGTTGACTTCTTTTTCTGTAAACTACATATCCTCAAAGCAATGCTGTAGTAACCTAGGCAAAAGCATATTTGGATTAAAAATGTAACAGTTTGCACAACAAAAGTCAGACAGCGTGTAACTGGCAGGTGACATCTATAGAAAATAATTTCCGTTTAGTCAATTCCACACTTAAAAAAACTCAGAGGCAGACTGTAGGCCACTCTGTGTTACTTTTACTTCAGCATTGTCTGTTCATCCATTCCAAAAGTCTGTTATTTAGCAACTGTCTGTCCCCTCTCTCCTTCTCTTGCAAGAAAAAAGCAGGTTTAAAGTGAAATTAAGCAGATCATGAGACATGTGGACAGAAAAGGTAAAGAAATAACCTCTGCTTGTGCCAGTGGCCCTGTGAATTGATGCCTGTGTTACCACCCTTACATATTAGAAATAGTCTGCACTGATCATATAAACAACCAAAGGCATGCCAGAAGTCTTTTTCCATAACTCACCTAAGGAGTAGAACCTGCAGAATCCCACCAGGTCTCTTTGCACCTCCACTCTCGGGGATAGACTCGACTTCCCTATATTCATAGAACCATAGAAAAAATTAAGATGGAATGACTTTTGAAGCTCACTTAGTCTGACCCCCTGTTCAAATGAGAGCCAACCTAAAAGTTGGATCAAGTGGTTCAGGGCTTTGTCCAGCTGAATGCTGAAAACTTCCAAGGACAGTGTTTCCAGTCTCTCTGGGCAACCTGCTCCAGTACTCAGCAATTCCCCACTGCAAGGAATTTTTACTTACATCCCTTTGGAATTTCCCTTGCTGCAACTCACAGCCATCGTTTCTTCCTTCCACACCTCTGAGAAGAATCTGGCTCCATCTTCTCTGTAACATTGCTTTACTTAGTGGAAGACTGCAACTAAATTCCTCCTTAGCCTTCTCCTCTCCAGGCTGAACAAACCCTTAATCTTTACATCAGGTGCTTCCATCTGTTAATCATACTGACGGCCCCCTGCTGAGACATTTTTCAATCTCTTTCCTGCACTAAGGGGCTCCCAAAATGAAGGCACTACCCCACGTGCAACTTAATGAGTGCCAAACACAGGCAATAAACATTTGCCTCTTCCTAACACAGCACAATGCACAACCTTCACCTATATAAGTGCACACTGTCGACTCATGGAGAATTTGCTGTTCACCAGGATTCCAGGTCCTACTAATGTGTGGGCTTTGCATTTGCCATAGTAAAATTTTATTAAGTTTGTGTCGGTCAATTTCTCCAGCTTGCTGCAGGAACACACACTTGTGCACGCACAGCTTCCCACCCCGCCCTTGGTATTGCTGCAAATTTCCTACGGGTGCGCTCTATCTGATTGTCCAGGACTTTCAAGGTGTTACACTGTACCAGCCTCTTCTGTATCGCAGCATTATAACTACAGAGACATATTCACACTGAAAATTGAACGTGAAAAAAACGTGTTCCTCTCAGCAGTTTAGAATTACTGCGCTGAATTGAAGCACAGTCGAATAACCTGGAGTCTGAATTTGTGATGGAGGGTGTCTTAGACCCTGCTATCTTAATACAGCATCCTTAGAGACATCAAAAGAACAGTTTTACAACAGGCAGAAGTCTAATTTAACTGCAGGCTGAGCCAGCTGAAGATTTCTTGCATAGACACGGCTAATTTTCAGCTGTTTCACTATTTTTTGTGTGGCTATATGATCATGGTACTAACAGTGGAGCAGCCTGTGGTTGGATGGACTTGATTTGACCACAGAAGAACACTATGAGTTTTTCTCTTGCAGCTCTGCAGCTCCTTTCCCCTAAGTACCCTCTGAAGTACATTGAAGACTGCTTGTACAAGCAATGGACTAGTTTTTGCAGGGTTTGTAAGCGCATTGGGACATATCAATCTAAGTGAGTAAGTGTGTTACTTTAGAAGTGGAAATGAAAAATACCTTATATCACAGAAAATGGTGTCAGGAGAGTATTTTTACATGCAAATTTGTCCAGCACTGCATGTTTAACATTCGTGTTCTTTCCAACAACACCACAAGAAGTTCTAGTTACTATTAGCAGTGATTTCCTATCTGATTGTTGTGGTTTAACCCAGCAGCCAGCAACTAAGTGCTAGACAGCCGCTCGCTCACCCCTCCCCTTCCCCCATCAGAGGGAAGGGGAGGAGAAATGGACAAAAGGGGAAACTCATGGGTTGAGATAAAGACAGTTTAATAAGCAACAAAGGAAATACTAATACCAATGATAATAATAATAAATATGAAAAAAACCTATATGCAATATAGTTTTTCTCTCCACCTGATGACCAATTCACAGCCAGGCCCTGAGCAGTGATCACAGAACCCAGAAACAGCGAATCTTGTTAAATTCCAAAAAAAGAATGAACACCTGGTTTAGACAGAACTTCCAGCCGAGAGAGGATTTGAACCCACAGAAACAAGAAAGAGCAGCTTCCTGCCCACCGGTCAGCCCCCATTCATAAACTGAGCATGATGTCTATGGTATGGAATATTTCCATTGGCCAGCTTGGGCTAGCTGACAGCGATGCTCCCCCCCAGCTCCTGCACACCTGCTCATTCGCTGAATATGGGAGACTGGAAAAAGTCCTTGATTTCATAGCAACAGCTGAAAACATCAGTGTTATCAACATGCTCCTGGTACTAAATCCAAAACACAGCAGGTACTGGGAGGAAAATTAACTCTATGCCAGCTGAAACCAGGACACTGATTAATAACTAATTTAGTGGGCTTCTTTCCCTGGTTTGAAACTACGTGGGATGGAAGAAATAGTAATACAAGAAAATTATGGCTGAGGACAGCACAAAATATTCTGTGCATTCATCTATTCCTGCCTGATATACAGTGTATTTATACATAGATTGTATTGCCTAGAACTTAGTAGCTATTTCTATAGCACTTTCTATCTTAATTTTCAAGTGACTTGAACATTAAAAACCTAAACTTCAATACTCTTGGAAAGCAAGGAAGTATTATCATCTCTAACTAATAAGGGAGCAGCTGAGGCACAGGAAAGCTGAATTGCTTGTTTATATCTGTGTGATGTAAAAAAAAAAAGAAGGATCTCCAGGTGTGACAAATCACAGGTTTTTTTGGTGGGGTGGTTGTTTTTTTCCCCCTACACGTATCACTGATGGGAGTGTCGATTACCAGGAGAAAACCAGTCACAGCTCCCAGCTTGACTGGATTGCACACTTCCTTATCTATCAATTACATATGTAGTGGCAGATATGCACCACATGTCAGGAAGCTATTAGCTAATGACTTCTAAGAAAAGGATAATAGACCCATACTTCGCACATCAATGTCATTTTCATTTTTTGCTTGGGCTTTTTTTTTTTTTTTCCATAAACACTACCCAGATAACTAATAACAGAAATCCAATTCATCATTTTACTGATAAGGAAAAGTATAATTGGTTATGGTTCAAATATTGATAAGAAACTTACTAATTTGGATTGCCCAAGTTCAGACATTTCCTGACCTAATTCTGAAAAATGGTGCACAAGCCACAGCTCCTATAATAGCAAATGGGAGCTGCCACATTTCTTCAGTTCAGATTCTTGTTGCCTCAAATGACTTTTCAAAAACTGAATCAGATAAAGGTCCTTATCCAGCATATAAGACTACCTAAATTAATCTCAGCGGGCATTTGTGAAGATCTAGACTATGGTTAATGTGCATTTTTGAAAATTCAGGCCTCAATGGCATATTGTATGCCATGCCCCCATGTACAGTAAGCTTCACATGCAAATTGCCTACTAATACAATTAGAGAGCTAGCGACATCCTACTGCTGCTCTCAAAGACATGGAGCTGAAAACAGGACAGTGGATCCCTTCACTACTGCATCACATGTTCAATTTCCAACACAGCTGAAAGAGCTGGTGGCACATTTAGAATCAGCTTGGGAGCACTCCAACAAATCACTTCCTTGTCTCATCCCAGGATTCTGCAAACAGCTAGGTCTTCTAAGCTAAGAAAATGGAAAGAAAATCAGTTCGTTGACTTCTGTTTCTTTAGAGTATGGGGAAGTAGAACCTGAATTCTAAAAATGGGACTGTGAAGATACTTAAAAAAAAATGGTATGCAAGTTAAACTTCATAACTGATTTGAGGACACTAAAACGGAATAAGCAAAGCTCTTTAAAAATAAAGCAGTGGTTCTGTTTGAATGCTGAATTTAGATGCTAAGTTACTACAGATATTTCAGGCCTTCACTCAGGATAAATCTCTGGTTTAGCCTGTGGAAAGCCTAAAACACCGGCTGTGATGTTTCACTCCTGGTTTTGTTATGTTTCATTGCTCTGGGCTTTTATGAAAGCAAATTAATTACTGTTTCAGCTCCACTAATGAGCCAAAGATTGAATGTACTGTAGAGTTTTCAAATTATTTTGTGGGCAAAAGGAGGGGAAAAGATAATTTAAAATTATTTCTCCAGTTCTATTCATTGCTTCAACTTTCGTATGAATAGCTACAGAATAGTACCAAGACAGTGGAAAGAACCTCACTCTCCGCAACACTTGGTTCTACTGGCTTGTGCACTTAGCTACTAAACTGGTACCAAAGTTCCAAATAATTTACATAAGGAATATGGATATTTTGCCATGAACTGCTCTCTTCAGAATGTACTGTGTGATCTCAGACACTCAGTTCAGATCAAGAAAGTAGGCTAATAAATCCCTACCTCAGAAATGCAGCTGTGGTTTAAAACAATTTTGTCTTTTTATCCCTCTCCTTCTGCAAATTTTCTAAAGATAGTAGTAATTATTTTTGAGTTCATTAAAATACAGTTACTGTGAAATATTTTACTTTTGATAAACCAGTACTTTTGGACTGAAATTTGTTTTGCTCACCAGTTCTCCAACCAGCTACATAAATGAATCAATTTCATATTGAAATAAGAGGTGGAGACAAAGCCTCATTTGAATAAATTTGTGTAAGTTACAGGGCAGATATTGGAAATTTGAGGTCTGGGGGTGTCATGCAACTATTAGTAGAACTATACCCAGGCCCAGTCAGTTTCTCGTGAACCTGAGGAATGCAGTAGCATCAGTAGAACTGATTAACCATCATCCATTTAAAAACCCCAGATTTATGATGCAATATTTGGTTATTAGTGTGCAGAAGAAGTAAGAATGCAAAATCTGAGCTTCCATAAAAGCAACATTTTCAGTAAAACTATTGGTTTTAGTTTTGTGAGGAAAATAGGAATGTTTCCAAAAAACATTTCAAACAATATGGAAGCTACTTCTGTGGAGAAAAAAAGTTGTACTCACAAACAATATTTCTCTAGTCAATGACATAACTAGTGGGTTAAAAACTCATCTAGGTGAACAAGTAGTTCATAGGCTCTCATTCATTATAAGAAGCAAAGCAATTTGCTGTTTGTTTTATTTGTCTTCAAAGCCCGGCTAAACACAATATTAAGTTGCCTGTAACAGATACTGATAGAAACAGATGAGAAACATCACCAGATCCTGGATAGCAACCTGTCATTGCAAAATCATATAGCATGAATTACAACTGGAAATGACTGAATTGCTGTAACAGGAGTAAAAACCCTCCTCCCTCTTCTGTGTGTAGAATCTAGCTCTAGAACTGATGAATTCAGGATCTGTATCTGCTTGGTTACTCTGAAAGAAGCACAGGTAGCCTGTCTTCCTTGGACCAGGTGAATTTCTAGTCCCCTTGCCTTTAGTGGTATGCAAAGAATTAAAGAGAGGAAGCTTGGAAGAGAATTATAAAACCATTAATTCAGTCCAGCAGTTCAGAGAATACAGGCCATGAAGAGCTGGAGATCCTCAGTAATTGGTATGGAACAACCTAAGTGTGCCAGCAGCTCAGTCATATTGTGCTATATTACTCCAGATGCAAAGCTGAGTCTTTAAAAACATTCTAGGATTTCACGTCTACTTTAAGGGTAATGACATTACAATTATGTTCATTCATTCTCAGCACACATATAAGTAACTTTCCTTTTAGATAGGCAGAAAAACAGAACACTTTCTAGTCCTCACAGTTGCAGTAATACAATAAATTATATCACAGAAAGGATTACACTGCACTTTATGTGATTATTTTACAGACCAGCTTTGCTGCAACCTTCTCCATTTTCTGTGCTTCATCAGACCTGAGGAAGGACTTCTCACTGGACTCTGACTTGCCTATGTGACAAAGCAATTCCTTGTACTTAATTAAAATACCTATTAGCCTAGACTGACAAATGACAAAAAGTACTAACACAGTATTCACCCCTGGATGACCATTACAATCAGTTTGCCTGAATAATCAGGTCAAGATTTTTCTTCATTTTCCTTATATTTTCATTATTTTCCAAGTGCTCTGTTTATACTCAAACAACTAGATGTAGTAAATAAAATGCCTTTAACTATTTCCTGTTAAATACAGTTTGAAATGTTTTTCTCCTATGCCTAAAACATGGCTGAAACTGTCTGTACATTAATACAGTTACTTTTCATCTGTAAAAAAAATGGAATGCTAGCCTTGTTACTGAATAATAAACTGGAGCTAGAGGGGAGCACCAAGAGTCTGTTGTGCTGGGTAGACTGGAAAGATGCTGGGGGCCTTGTGGGTGTGAGCGCGGTGACCCTAGATCCAAAATGCAAAAAAGATCGATTTTAGAAGTAGAACCATAGCCACTGGTGGGGGCCCTCCATTGAAAATAAGATTCATGCCAGGTGACTTCAATGTATACTGTATAAACACAGACAGCAATCAGCTTCAGCCTCACAGTCTTAAAAGGAAAGGGGGTTTTGACATAGATTTCAATGAGGATAGGATCTCATGACACTAAGCAGAGTTTTATTTTCCATTTCAGCTGAGCAAAAAATTGTCATCATTTCAGTATTCAGTACATCACTTTTTTCAATGCAATACTGTGGTCTCAAACAAAACTAGTTAAATAAATCCAGAACATTACCATGTCTACTAGCAACTAAAATAAAGGCTGAAAGAATGTCTCTTACCTAGCTAATAACAGAGGACTTGAAAGAACAGTGAAGAAAAAGAGAGAGATGAAGAATTAAAAAATAAACAAAATGAGTAATTTAAATACAAGTAAGCATTGGAGCCTTGAACCTGCACCTTTAGATTTCAGCCCACAAATCTCCACTGATCTGAGAATTGAAAGAATGAGCCTGTAACTCTGGAAGGAAGTAGCTTATTTCTGCTTCCCACCACAAGACGACATCTATGACTGGTGACAAAAGCCCACTCCCTGGTTCGGCAAACAAGGAAGGTCTGAGCAGCAGGTGCACTGGAACTCTGCTCGTGTTCATCATACTAAATAATGAAACAAGGCTTCCTACTGTGCTCCATCATTCCCGAAATAGAGGAAGCAACTACTTCATGTTGCGAGATAACTGAATTGCTACCAGTTCTAAAAAGGGAGGACAGACCTCCATTAGATGCTTTGTTAATGTATCAGTTCTTTTATTCATAGCATAGAGTTCCATTGTGAAATTCCAAATACAGAGCTACATCCATTTGATATCTTCAATGTTAAATGCTTCTTACCTCCATCATTTGGCAACTTGGTTCTCACACACAAGTAACAGAATCACATAGAATCACAGAATGGTAGGGGTTGGAAGGGACCTCTGTGGGTCATCTAGTCCAACCCTCCTGTCAAAGCAGGGTCACCTACAGTAGGCTGCAGAGCACCTTGTCCAGGCGGGTTTTGAATATCTCCAGAGAAGGAGACTCTTAATAACACTTTATTTAGTATCACCACCTCCATCTGGTGGCTATTGTGCAGAATGTATTTTTCTTGAAGTGAAAGAATAGGATTTTCTAACAGTATTGTTTGTCCTCCCTTTAGCAATATAAGCATTAAATTGTCTAATACTTAATTCCTTTTATATTAGCATGTGGGAAAGGTCAAATATGCTGAAATGTCCATCTTTATTTGCAATTAACTGTCCAGGAGAGCTTTAAAAAACTCCTTGTAAGAAAAGGAATTTAATTGGCCAGTGACTTTTCCTAAACCTTAACATACTAGTATTGTACATAATCATGTTGGCTCTAACTGTGAAAACTGCTTTTCAAATGAAAAAAATAAATAAAATACATAGACAAATTTGGACTGGTTCAGAATAATGAGAACTGTAACCTAGAGAAGACCTAGAAATGTGCATATGTAATACATTTTGATGCACGAAGAACAAGACAATATGAAGTACGAGTCAGCTGCAAGATAAAAGCAAACATAAGGTGTAGAATAGGTTTGTCAGTAAAGAACAGAACTGAGAATCAGATAATCTCTTCCTGGCCCTGATTTTCTATGGGACCCCATATCTTTAATACCTTGGTTTCTCTATCTGAACAAAAGAAGCAATCATACAAACCTATGCAAAAACTCTTCATTCCCTGATATTTGTATCTTTGGCCTCTTCAAGGATCTACTTGGAGGAATCCGATGGATTAGGACTCCAAGAGACCTGGTTACTCTTCAAGCATCACTTCCTCCATGCTCCGTATTGGTGCATCCCCATGAGTAAGAAGTCAAGCAAATGAGGCAGGAGACCTGCATGGATAAGCAAGGAGCTTCTACCAAAACTCAAATGGAATAGAAAGATGTATGGAATGTAGAAAGAGGGACAGGCCACTTGGGACGAATACAGGAACACTGTCAGAATATGCAGAGATGCAATGAGGAAGGCTAAAGTCCACCTGGAATTAAATCTGGCAAGGGATGTCAGAAACAACAAGAAAAGCTTCTTCAGGTACATAAGCAGCAAACGGAAGACTAGGGAAAATGTGGGGCTGCTACCGAATGAGGTGGGTGTCCTGGTGACAGAGGCTACAGAGAAGGCCGAGGTACTGAATGCCTTCTTTGCTTCAGTCTTTCCTGCTGAGGCTGGCCCTCAGGCATCCCAGCCCCAGGAGGTGAGAGAGAAAGCCTGCAGAAAGGAAGACCTTCCCTTGGTTGAGGAGGACTGTGTGAGGGATTGCTTAAGCGATCTGAACGCCCACAAATCCATGGGCCCCAAAAATGCACCCACAAGTGCTGAGGGAGTTGGCAGATGTAATTGCTGGGCTACTCTCCATCATCTTTGAGAGGTCCTGGAGGACAGGAGAGGTGCCCGAGGACTGGAGAAAAGCCAGTGTCACTCCAGTCTTCAAAAAGGGCAAGAAGGAGGACCCAGGGAACTACAGGCCGGTCAGCCTCATCTCCATCCTGGGAAAGGTGATGGAGCAGCTTATCCTGGAGGTCATCATCAAGCAAGTGAAGGAAAAGAAGGTTATCAGGAGTAGTCAGCATGGATTCACCAAGGGGAAAT
>Ga0065711_1029240_pt1 | contig 36984 bp, 27 predicted proteins | sample Hoacrofraction12_FD_59098 | JGI IMG/M metagenome (GOLD analysis project Ga0065711, IMG submission 59098) | Hoatzin crop microbial communities from Cojedes, Venezuela - Epithelial fraction 12 v2 (version 2) | ecosystem: Host-associated > Birds > Digestive system > Esophagus > Crop | place... | reverse complement strand
AAAAAAAAAAGAAGAAAGAAAGATCTCCTTGTTCAGTTAGAATCCCCAGAAAAAAAGACTTTGGGATACATGACTCATACACATTACATCAGAAGCTCTGAAAGTTGTAAGTGCTAAATGTACAATTACTTGAATTATATGCGACCTGAAGAACCATTCTAACTGGGAACAGGGAGGTTGGGGCTTCTTGGGAAAACTAATGGAGAAAAAGATGCTTCACTGATGCCAACAAACACGATCTTGAAAGTTGCTTTATCAGCAAAAGAGTCACGCTAAGGCTGTACAGTAAGTAACTGATCCAGAGGTCAGTCTGAATCAGCTGTAGCTTCACCTGAAATACAGTAATGCTGTTAGTGCACCAGGTGCTATCAGAAACCTATTGAGGGGCAGCAGATTTTTTAGGATGCTTTTGTGACATTTCAAAAACATTCAGTCAAAAAGGTTGTCTAAAGGTTTGCCTTCTTCTGGAAAGCATGGGAGTAAGAGTGGGGATGAAATATTTAAAACGTTGCGGTCCTTTTGCAGACCACCTTTTAGTAGGGCTTTGAGAAATACTGTCCTAGAGGCTGAGACAGGTGGCAAGGCCCTGCACGCCCTGGCATGAGAACCTGGCCTGTGTGTTTGCTAGCTCATTTTCTGCCATTGACGACGGTGATGGCTGTGAGCAGATATGGTCACCCTGCAGGAGCCTTTCAGGGCTTGACTGGCTCGTCGCTTTGCTCAGCATGATTACTGGTGCATAATATGTTGAAGTGACTCACCTCCAGGTGCTAACAAAAGCCTCCAGCAAATAAATAAATACATAAATGGTGTGGTGGTTTCTGACAAAACTGCTGTCCTTATTTCTGCTGTGTTGTTAGACAATTAATGCTTCTGTGTGCAGCAGGTACTAGAAATCAAGGGGAACCATCTGTAAATGATTTGCTAGCTATCAGTGATGCTAGAGAAATGAAAAGCAAGCTCTTTTCAAAGACTGTTGTTGTTAAAGATCATAAATTGGTAGATTTTTACCTTCAGTGTAAAAAAAGAAATGAACAAAAGCCATGCTGCCAAACAGCGTATAAGCAAAGCCCAAAAGCTTACCCTGTTTTGAGCCACAAGAGAGTGCAAAATGCAAAATAATTTGTTAAAATGCCCACCCAAAATAAAAATCCTGTGGCTATCTATGCATTACATTTTTAATTCCTTGACAAGAAGGTGGCGTGCATTTAACTCCATGCACAGTGATTTAGCTGTGTAGCCTCCATTCAGCATTTTAATTTTAGTGACTTCCATGATGCCAAACATTCATCCATCTCCACAGATTGCAGTTGATTACAAATGACTTCAGGTCAAGCTCCATGCCTAATGAGGCCTAAATATACAGGGCTTTTCCAGAGTAATCTAAGGGAACATACAAGAGTAGTTAGAGTGGCAAATCTGAATCTTTCAGCAAAAAGATTAAACCTTCCTGTAGAGAAGGTGAGGAAAAAGCAATATTGCACAGGGCAGTCTGGATAATCTTCCCCAAATCCCCGTGGCACGTGTTGCTGAATGCTGCGTGAGGGTGATTTAATGCTTCAGAATGTTTGCATTTTTATTGCCTACTTGTTTTGATCTATAGTAATTTCAACCATGTTATAATGTCAACTTCATGGTATATTTGCGAATACTCTCCACTCAAGTGGCTCTGCTATGGAGCTGAAGTGCAGACAGTCTTGTTGATAGGCCCTTGAAATCAGCTTAATTATTAATTATTAATTAAGTTCCATTCAAACATTCCTTACATTCACAACAGTTAATGTAACCCACACTGTGAATCTAATTTTCCTTCAATGCAAAGTAGAAATAAGAGTCTCCTTGTGCAAATGGCACAGGTCTTTCTGCTTCAGCACATGTCTCTACCTCATTTTGCCACAAAAGACAAAGTGGCATACAGCATGTTTAGGGTTAGGCAAGGTATGCCTGGCAGTGGGCAGCAGATTATGGCAAAAATCACAGTCTGAAACACAAGAGAAAGTGCTCCCATGAGAGTTAACATGGCTCTAAGTCCAGCCTAAAGGGCAGCCCCAGCAGCATCCCATACCACTTGGGCAGTCAGCTCTCCAGTCAGCCAGTAACGGAGGGCCCTTTTATGAGTCCATGTCTTTCCTCCACCAGGAAAAAGCTAAGTAAGCAGTGGCAAGCAGTTGAGAGGAAGGGGAGTGAGAGGAAACTGGTCACTTCCTAGCTCTCCTTCCAGTCAGCAGTGCTGGTTATTTCAGCCACACTGGTACAGGCAGTCAACAGGGCTCCCAGGACAAGACTGCTTGCTCATTGTCTTTGAGCCTCTGGGGACCATCTATGCTACCACTGACTTTTGTCCAAACTGCAGAGAAGCCGTAGCTTGGCCCTGCATCCCTTCACTGTCAGCTAAGCAGCATGTGCAGCAGCAGCAGAGAGATCAAGTGGCACAGGCTTCCTTCTGGGCTGGCATCCAGCGGCGGGACTCCTCAGAGCTCTGGGGTATGTGTTCTCAGTCGTGGCAAAGCCTGGATGAAGCCTGTGCCATTGCGTCTGCATTGTTACTATTGCTTGGGCCACCTACATTCAGCCGGTGAAGCCTGCTAGTGTATGCTTCAGTCATATGCACAGATAAGCTGGGTGCACCTTGGAAACAATCTCTGGATATTTATGATGTGCCCATCACTGCAATTTCTGGGCACTTACAAAGGTGTGTAGAACTTGAAGAACTGCTGACGCAGGAGTGAGAAATAGTTTGATCTTATTCTGTAAAGTACTCTTATCCTAAGGGGCAACAATGTAGATAATATGAATTTCACTGCAGTAATCTTTAATGAGGGAAAAGAAACCATAATTAGGCATTGGAAGACTTTACAAAGGACTGTATGACACTTTTTGCACTCAAAATTTTCAACATATTAGAGGATACCTTTCTAAAAGGTATGCTTTAGCTTAACTTGATGATACCTGACAAAAGGCTGCAGGGTTGCATTCTACAGCTTGTGCTATTTGAGAGTTCAGACAGCTGAATGGCTGGTTATTATGGTCCCTCTCCTGGAAATTATTAATCTATTCTGAACAATTCAACGCCTAACACATAAATTGCTTGAGCTCAAGAAAAGAATTCTATTATTTCACTGGAGTTTATTGTGATAAAGCTAAGAAAGCTGCAGTGCTGAAAGTTGTTATTTAGCTGACTGTCCTGGATAAGAAGTTAATGCAACTCCCATCCTTTGAATATCAGCCAAAAAATGGAAAACTTGGTGATGTTTTCAATTTGACAAATTGGAAATATCCAGACGAGGTGACACTTATTATGGAGAACAGTTTCTGGGAACTAAAAAGGATTCAAAAGAAAAAAGCTTGGAGGACTTGCAAACAGCCATACCATGTGGCTCTGTCTCTCAAGCGCTTACACCCCCACACACTTTCTGTGCACATAATTGCATTTTCCAAAAGACTAGTGAATTTCAGCACTCAATTTCAAATGCACGCCAATGTGATTTTGTCTTTAGATATACGTAGATTTCTTTGTTTTGAGGCAGAGAAGACATGGAGTTTTTTATGTTTCTGCATATAACACCCATATAGCTTTAGATTTTGTCATAAGGCCAAATGTTTAGTAGCTGTGGGGGTTGAGCCATCTGGGAGAGAAGTCTGTCTGTCTCTAACTACATAGTTACATCTAGCAGGGCCCGTGTTTGACCACCGTCACTGTAGTATGTCAGTACACTTAGTGAAAATTAGAACAAATTAAATATTTCTCATGGCTTAACTCTTCTTTTCCTGTTACTGAGAAGAATATGTATCTTGATAGAGGAAGGTATTTTATTTCTGATGTGTGTGTGTAAGAAGGGAGGCTATTAAAGGAATGTCCATTATACGGGTGATTTCTATGATCAATGCCATTTTCTATGAGAATCTGTAGGCTAGATCTATATACTCAAAAAGAATCTATGGATTAGACCAGCTCCAGGAGAAGTCATGTTCCATATGCACGTTTCCTTCCTGTTGATCCACAAAATGCTTGCCAAAAACTTTAAAGTCAGAGAATTCAAATACCAAGAACATTAATGTGGAACATTTGTAATTTAAAGGCTCTCCCTTTTAAAATGACATATATGTATGTATGAGTCTCCACAAAGTTCATGAAAAAATGGCTTTCATTTGTGACCTGCAGAGGATATAGGACCCACTGTATTTCACCACTTTTATCAGAAGTTCAAAAAAGACATTTCTGCTAGATCTTTGGTGCAGATGTAGCTTTTGCCATTCAACTGAGCTAAAAAGTTAGGATAGATGTGATACAACAAGCCACAAAAGAAACCCAAAGAATAGTCTGGAAGGTCTGCAGCACACTTACTCTCCTCTCACTGAGTCTCCAAGAACCTCCAGAAGAAAATTTTCCCTTTTACGATGTCTCTAAGCTGTACGTACAGCAGGGTTACAACATGCATCCGTTTATAAGTCAGTAATGCCATACTGTTCTCAGTTCCCTGCCAGGCTAAATCTTAAAATGAGAAAGGCTTTATTTCATCTTTCTCCCCCCAAAAAATTACAGCCACTCATTGGGGAAATACATTAGGAAGTGTATTTATGGAAGCTGTGAGTTTGCCAGAGAATTCCACATTATCTTTAACAATATTCGGATAGGTTGTTTCAGGTTCCATACTTCCCTTCACATGAAGCACAATTGCTTTCACTGAAATAAATAGCTGTCAAAATGAAATACATTCTGTTCATTATACCCTATAAATACACATAGTAGAGTTAAATTTGATTCTGAATTATTTAATTCCAAAGCCTGAATACATACAAACAATTTTCAAAATATATGTAACAGATCTTTAGCTGTCGAAAATCAGTACAATAGCAAAATGATGAAATTAGGAGTAAGAAAATACCACAGTAGGAGGGTGCTTTACCTGAGTTAATGCTGCCTGCTTCTCAGCAGAACTCATTAGCCTTGATGGAGCTCTCAGCTAACATGGTTACACAGCAGCTGGCACCCAGGCTAATTTGGTTAGAGCTGGTTTGTGTAACCCTGCACCACACATACTCCTTCAATCTAGAGTTACCACACAAGGAATGTTTCAATCCAATTTATGACAAAAGCTCCATGGCATGTGCATCCAAAAGGTCAGATTATCTCATCATAAGAGTCCTTCTGACTATATTATCTGTGACTAAAATTAACGTTAATATTTCTCTTGCTTTTAAGTAAATACCAGAAACCTGAAAAAGAGTGCTTGTTGACTACAACTATTTCATCAAAAAAGGTTTAAAGGTCTGCAAAGCCAATGAGAATATTTTAAAATCAATTTGTAGTATAAGTTTTGGAGGGTTTCTGGATGATGCCATCACTGAACTTTTTGTTTTACATTGCCTTACATATTTTATAATAGATTATGCCAGCGGATGTAATGTGTTGTAAATCTTACCTGGGAGCATTTAATTTTGCTTGCTGAAAATGACTGGCAGAGAGGAAGGGAGAACATACAGGGATCTGTAATTCTCTCAATGGTGTAATTTATAGTTGGGATGCCATTTGGAAATCTTAATATCTTATAATAACCAGGAGACCGAGAAAATTAGCTAGAGCTAGGCAGCACACATCTCTCATGTTGCTGTACCAGCTCCGCTCCTGTAAATCCATGCCATGTCAACATCAAGCCTTTCTGCAGCAGGTGAACATTTATTTTTGTTATGTATCTGGGAGAAAAGGATGCACTTGGAATGACAGCAGACAGTCACAGTTGTGTTGATTACCTGTACAATAAGAGGAAGATTTTTGAAACTGAACCATTCAAGGCTTAATATTATTCCTTGCATTTCCTGCAGAGAAGACAGTTTTATAAAGTGCAGTCAGATAAGAGGCTATAACAACACAATGTTGTGTGTAAGAATGTAAGAATTAACATCAGAGGCTTGATCCTCAAGTTCAGCTGAGACCCTGATGCAACTATATCATCCCCATTATGCCTTTACTACTGGGATGGGCTACCCTGGCCCTCAGTCTACAATATAGTATCTTAAAGCTCCTCCTAATTTATGCCTGCCTATGCTGATCCCTAAGGATTTTCCTGGAGGTAGTATTCCTCCAGTTTTGTCTCTTCTTCCGCTAGAGGACTGGAAAGGAAGAGTGAAGGCAGGGACAAAATGGAGCTATTAAGTAATGTCCAGCAGATAAAAACCACAATGCAATAAAGAATAAAATAATCATGTTCAATTTCTATAAGGGAGCTGCTTTTCTTTCCACCCCTTTTCTCTTCTTAAGACTTCCTTGTTAAGTGTAAGGTCTACAAGTAATTATGAAAAGCAATCCAGACATAACAAAAACATGATACAGTGACATGAAGTCTACTTGGAGGCTACTAACTAGCAGTGTACCCCAGGCGACAATACTGGGTCCAATCCTGCTTAATATCTTCATTAAGGATCTGGATGATGAGGCAGAGTGTATGTCAGCAAGTCTTCTGACCACACAATACTAGGAGGGGTGGCTGATGCACTAGAGGGTCGTGCTGCCATCCAGAGGGACATCCACAGGCAGGAGAAATGGGCTGACAGGAACCTCATGAAGTTCAGCAAGGAGAAGTGCAAAGTCCTGCAACTGGGGAGGAACAACTCCAGGCACCAATATATGCTTGTGGCCCACTAGCTGGAAAACAACTTGGCAGAAAAGGACCTGGGGTGCTGTGGTGGACATCAAGTTGAACATGAGCCAGAAATGATCTCTTGTTGCAAAAAAAGGCTAATGGTGTTCTGAGCATCACCAGGCAAAGTGTTTCCAGCAGGTCAAGGGAAGTCACTCTTCCCTTCTACTCAGCACTGGTGAGGCCACACCTGGAGTGCCGGGTCCAGCTCTGGGCTCCCCAGTACAACAGAGACATGGACATACTGGAGAGAATCCAGTGAAGGGCCATGAAGATGATTAAGGGCCGGGAGCACCTCTCATATTAGGAAAAGCTGAGAGAGTTGGGGCAGTTCAACCTGAAGAAGAGAAGGCTCACAAGGGATCTCATCAGTGTACACAAATACCTGAAGGGAGAGTGCAGAGAGGGTGGAGACAGACTCTTTTCAGTGGTGCCCAGTGGCAGGACAGGAGGCAATGGGCACAAACTGAAACACAGGAGGTTCCTCCTAGACATCAAGTAACACTTCCATTACCATGAGGGTGAGCGTACCTTGGAGATATTCAAAAGCTATCTGAACATGGTCTTGGACAACCTGGGTGGCCCTGCTTGAACAGGGGCTTGGACCAGATAGCCACCAGAGATCCCTTCCAATCTCAGCTGTTCTGTGGTTCTGTGATACCACATGACAAGAAAATATACAGTACAGGAAGGAAATACCACGTTGATATGCCCCAATTTATGTTGTTTCCCACATCGTAAGAGAATGAGGGAAGAACACAGATATCCACCTCCAAAATCCTTCAGTAGTTCTCCTTTTATTCCAAGCTTTATGTGAAGAATCCAGAACAAAGGGCACAACAGAAAGTCTTTGAAAGAAGAGAAGCCAAATATATATAAAGTTTAGTTCAGCAGGATTAGCTTTCAATCTTCCCACTCATCAAACTCCTTTCTCAAAATTCTCTGTTTCTACAACAGATCTTGAGAATTTAAAAACCACGTTCATTCTCTTTTATGGACTATAAAAAGAACACTAAAGTAAAACTTAACCGAGCTGGCTTCTTTTCCAAATATTGTTCCGTTGCATGATCTTGAAAGACCAGATTGTTTTACTTCCCTTTGCTTCTTTGTCCATATGCATTATAGGGCTAATACTTCTGACTTTGTTTGTATCACAGTTGGGATTTACAGATAAAAAAATGCTATGTGGACTCGGTCCTTATATGTATTTCAAAAATAAGGCACTTGATCTGTACTGGCAGTATACTGAGGACTGAGTATTTTCTTTTAACATATTTGTATGACAAACCCACTAAAAGCAGGCCAGATATTGCTTAGTGCAGTCCTCCTGCTTTTCTTTCATTTGATTTATCCCTGCCTTCCCAAACAGCACCATCTGTACTCTTGATTCCTGGCTGGCTAATTGGCAACATAGGGTGAGGTCCAAAAAAAACCATTTTGAACAATTGAGGTGGAATTTAGGGGCCTACATCAAGGCCATAATTCACAAATAAATGGGCTAGACCACCTAGGCTTCAGAGAGCTTTTAGCCTCAGAAGAACCTGCAGTTCTGCTACTGCTGCATGCACCTCATCTGCTAACTTACATGAGTCCCAGGTGGGACTTGCAAACTCTAGAGTAGCCCTTAAGCCCCCTGAGCAACCTAACCTCTGGTGTGACCAGAGGGATAAAGTCTGTCTTCCTATGAGTGTCAGAGCACAAATACCCAGGGTGTGGGAGGGGTGGATTCTGGTCTCTGCTGCTCAAGGTACACTCAGCTCATGAGTTAGACTCCCTCTTGGTCTCCTGGTTTAAAGAACTTTGCATTCTTGAATGCACACTTTCAAAGAAGATTTGAAGGGTGGTTTCTGCCTGGATTATTCTACAGGAGCTGTGGGTTTGAATGCCCTTAATCTGAAGACTAATCGGACTTAGGTCACTACCCACTAGACAGTGAGTTTCCGTCACTTTTGGAAGTCTCCTGAAAGGAACATCTAAACCTCTCAGCTTAGACCATTATTTTCAGCTCAGTGTCCGAGTCTTACATCTTCAGGCTGCAAACATATATCCTTGACCAGAGGATCAACAGATTTTCATAAAACTCCATCTGTATGGACTTTTGTCTGAATCCAGGTTTGATTTTAGTTTTTAGGTATCTTTCCCCACTCATGAGACAACATGCTTAGGTGCCTCATTCCTTTTTTCAGGGTACACTCCTCCTGGATTTGACACCCTGAAAGAAAGAATGAAGACACTGCACATCACCTTGCTTAAAACCTTTTTATATTTGGTTCTTTAATCTGAACAACTGAGAATACATCTTTGAAGCTGTTGGTTACAAACCTCTTAAATTGTACATCCCATATAGTTCATTAGATGCTGAGTGATGAACACATCACACATTTATCCAAAATGGCCAATTTTTATCCAAAATTAGCAGCTGTAAAAGATAGCAAATGGAAAGATCTGACTGATCTCCTCCAGCCGTCTAAACATACGACAGTGTGTGCCTGTCGTCTCATGCCTGGTTAGTTCTGTTCAAAACAATTTCTTCAGTGACCAGTGAAGTCAGCAGGAATGAAGGCAGATCAGCATCTTGAAAGATTATGCTGCTTCATTAGGTACTTAGATGTGGCATGCATCCCTGTTTGACCCAAATTCTAGAATGAAAGCCCTGCTAGCCACTTGTCTTAACCCCCGCACACACCATTAAAATAAGGCAGAGCTTATCTGTGTTCATGAAGCTCCCCTTTAGACTTAGCCCTTTAGGCTTTGGGCAGTCCTCCACCTGCCTTTATGAATGATAATGCAGTAACACAACCGTTAACATTTATCATATAAATGATAAATCCAATTAAAAAGGAGACAGTGAAAACCACCTGCCATGGTAATTATTCATATGAAAGGAGCATGTATAATATGTTACTTAAAGAAACTGGGATGAAGTTAGCAGACACATCTATATATTTTTGAAGAACCTTCCAGATCACACTTGGCTGAACATGAATGGTCAGAACACACTGCTACTCAACAGGTAAATATATGCATTAATTGTCATCGGAAGATTTAAATAAATTTCCCGACAAGTATAAAATACCATTTGTTCTTTAAATGTCAATAGCAAGAAAGGATTAACTGCTGGTCTTTTAAGGTTTTTTTCCCACAACTTTGATTAACTCAGAACACCTTTATTTAGCCCAAAATGTTTTCTTCTCTGGAGGAACATCTACTTCAGTACTTCTAAGTTTATCTGTTTTGTTTGTCAGATAATATTTGGAAGTATTTTATCCATGCTATCTTAAAGACATGAATTGTAACTAGTACAGATGGTTTGCACTCTGGAAATAGTAAGCACTGTGTTTCTTCAGATTAGAGATGGAAGAGGTAGACCTTAATCTATGGTTAAAAAGGAAAAAGAAATTCTGTTGATTCTACCTCTTCCATTGATCACACATTGAGGTGGTGTTCATTTTAGTTAACCTCAGCTATTTAATAGGCAAGTGCTTAGTCTAGATTATCCCTACAGCCAGTGCCACGAAAGGTGAAAAATGGCTCCAATGGACAATATACACCACCTGCCTTAAGCACCGGACTCCCCCTCCATAAGTGCCTGTATCTTTCCATTAAAAACCAACCAAATGCCTAATTTTTGGATTGTTAAAATTAGGTAAAATAATGCCATCGTATGACTTTTCTCCTCTACTTGTCTCAGAGGCTTTGTGGAGACCATACTGGTCCCAAAGGCTTAGATTTTGGTGCCTTAATTCATTAGCACATACAAATCAGTATTTGTTCTTCTTCCTGTATGTTTGCCAAACACTTTGTGCCATTGTTAAGTTAGCATGTGCAAAATTATTTCCTCAGAAATAATGGCTTTTTCCTTTGCCCATTTACTGCCACTTTAGATCAAAATTACTAAATCTACAGACAGCAGATATTGAAACTTCTGTATATTAATCTATGGTTATTTTGGTTCAGCATGGCAGCATAACGATAGGCAGCATACTTATGATCTCAGAAGCAGGCTCTACTTCAGTTGCTCACCTGCTCTCTGTTTAGCAGTGTTTAATTTAAACCCATGGTTGAGTTCAGTTGAACACATTTATTAGCAGCTTTGTCAGCATTTGTCAAAAAGATGTTGCTGGGTCTAGCTGGACTTCTGCTCTGTCCCAGCACAACCATTCGTATACTGTCAAGGACAATGAAATGTGTTTATAAAGACCATATGGACCCACTGCAAAAGATCTACAATTCTTATTTAGTAAATACAAACAAAGCAGTTCAATGGCTGGTTTTCTCAGAAGAAAAACTTCCAGTAATTTTTTTATAAATTTGTGTTTTTTTCTATAGAATTTTGAATTAAATAGTCTGTAAAATATGTTGTTGAAGGCAAACGAAATGATGAATCCTGCAAATCTAGTGTACAAAATTTGCCTCCTCTGGACCTCTTCCATTTTTTCACATTTTTGGTAAAATCTGTGAACAATGTTCTGCCATAAGATACTGCATGCATTTTATATGTAGGTAGTGATTGGAGAACAATTACAGGAGGGCGGCTAGCCAACTCAATTGGCAAGAGCTAAATTGAACTGGGTATTCAAATGCAGGAACACAAATATTTTGGTTCAAAGTTTAATTTATCAAAGTATAATACTTGGCATCAAAAGCTTTTTTAAAATCATTTTCCTTACTTTGCAGTCATGAATCAGTCCAGCAGTGGCTATATGCCTGAGTGCGTTCCAGCTACAAACTACTGAAATTCGATGTTGGCTGATGCAAAAATGTAGCTATAATGATGATTTGGCATCAAGCTCCAGATCTTGAGTAGACACCACTACCTCATTTAAAGCTAATTCCTCAGGAGTGACATCTCATGCACATGGATTACGACTCATTAAATAATCATATGGTAACACAGTGCACCCCTTGTATCTGGAAGTGGTGTTCAGCATGGTGCGTACTAGACTAATCAACCTTAAAATAATGCTTTCCACTCTCCTAAATTACACTTCTCCTAAGTTTGTAGAAAAGGCTTATTTCACCAGAACATGATTTTAAAGGTAGAAATGAGCCTGGGCAACGTAACTGGGTTTCAGATCTGAACTTCATCAAAGGGCTGAGTGATTAGATCTGGTGCCAAATGCTACTTTATGGCTGATTTGAACTATTCTGACGGTACAAGTCGGAAGGAAAATCATCAGATGCAGCTCCCTGATGACTCCTTCTGCAGAAGAAAACCTGTGGAGCATGGAAACGGCTGTTGGTTTGGGGAGCTTCAGCTATCCTCATTTGTTTTAGTGGCCTTTTGGGGCTCTGAATTTCAGTGTGCATGCTGGTGCAGTTGGGGTATCCTTGATTGATGACCAATTCTGGACAAGGCTGTGCTTGTCCCTGAAGGAAGAGAAAATTTGGTTCCCACACCCAGTCTTCTCATAACAAATACAGCCTAAAACATTTAAAGGAGAGATTTGCAAACTATTTTTGTAGGATAAAACCATTGTAGTGGGGGTGGCAGGTATCAGGAATGGCAGTATGAGTAACAATAAGGGCAGATCTGGCTCTGTGTCAGCTTGTGTATTGCTTGAAATAGCTCATGCACTATTAATGATACGTGTACTACAGCTGATAACTCCTAATAGCTCCCACATTGCAGCTGAAAACTTCTGCAAGTCTGGCTCCTAGCCCATGGCTATTTAGTTCATGTTGTACAAATGTAACATGATATCCAGGGCTGAGTCAAAATCCTTTAGATTTTGGGCTTTGCCCTTGACTTGGCACTATTAAAAATGAAAATACATGGAAATATCATACTAACAGCTGGTACAGAATTAGTGTCAGAAATATTTGAAGTAATTTTTAGTTAACAAAGCATTTTTGTTAAAAATTATGCTGACATAAATACATATGTATATAAAAAAATAAATATGCACTTGAAACTCTATTTATTAGCTGGTTTTTAATTGTATTCATCATCCTATGATCCTGTGCAAAATAGCAATGATTTCAGCAGAGCTTTGCTGCTTTATCTCACACAAAGGCTTGGGCCATAGGCTGAAAGAGTGTAAAACCACTTCTGTAGGTGAAGTTATAGAATGTGAGCAAAGATTGCTGTTGCCATAACAATGAACATTTCCATTATTGATTGTGATTGTACTTAGACTAAATGATAACATTTTTTAAACTTTTTTTTTTTAGTGAAATTTTGAGTGGTGTCAAAGTCTTGTGGACACTGTTTCAGCAGTGCTCAATGATGTGAACATAAAGAAAAAAGAGATTATAAAATGAAATAATTAATGGGAAATGGTCACTAACAATTTTCAGTCCATGAAAACTATTTTTAACCTATTCATTTATTTTGGCCTTCATGAATTATTTCATGCAATGTGGTTTTGTAAGGTTAAATCTAACAGGAAATAACAAACTTTCACATGTGACCTATTGTTACTTTGCTTTTATGGCAAGACATTTTTTTTTTTTAAATCTGCTTAAAAATAGTTCTGTGGTTGTCTATGCTTACTCTATAATCAAGGAAAGAAAGAGATGGGATGAATGTTCCTCTGGGGATATTTATCTTTTTTCAAGTGACAATAGAGAAGCCTGCAGGAGCCAGCTAGTTTACACTATCTTCTGGCTATTAAGTTAGCAAAGATAAACCCCATTCCAATGTACAGACCATATTCCATCTGCTCATTGCCATTTTGGTCTTCCAGGGGAACAGGGCAGAATATTAACTGAATTTATTTCATTACAGGGATGCTTAATTCTTCCTGTATCACTTGTAATTTGTTGCCAGAAAGGAACAGCTGTGACCTCCTCTACCAGGAAGGACATGAGAATTTGCTAGATAAATTTGTTCAAGAACTAGACCATATCTTTTGAAAAACTTCCCAAACCTGAGTTAAAGGTGTTAAAAATATGTATATGACATTTTTTTCCTGAACGGCTTGAGTCTGAGCTTCCAGCTGTAGCATCTTTCCAAACCTTTGCCTGTCAGACTGGATGCACCTCCATTATCAACTTTTTTTCCCTATCGTTATACTAAAGATTACGTTCAGCTCAGCTTTTAGCCTTTTTTTTTAATAAGCTTAATCACTTCAGGTCTTTGAGTCACTCATTACAGGATGTGCTTTCCAATCCTTTAATACTTCTCACAGTTCTGGTCTGATTCCTTGTCAAAATGTGGATACTGGCAGTGGACTGTATCCCAGTGCCAATTATGCAGAATATAGAGCTTCCCCAGTATGTTATCCCTCTTGGCTACAGCATTTTACTGTAGCTTATATTCAACAGATTATCCACTAAGGTTTGCAAATTGATTTCAGAGTTACCATTTTCTAAGATGTAGCTTCCTATCCTGTAAGGATGACATCTGGCTTCTTGTCCTGTTTCTACATTAGACCATTTAAAATTGCACGAATTTTGCCTTCACCTTTTCTTACCAGCCTCTTGTACATGATCTGTTCCCTGCTTCATTTGAAATTCCTCTGGTCTTTACACCCACAAGCTTTATCTGTAGCATTTTCATACTGAGTCATCAATAAAAATGTTACACGGTACGAGGACAAAGACAAATTCTGGGAAAGCCAAACCAGGACACTGCAACTTAGTAGGTTCTTTGTTTACAATCCAAAAGCTGTCTTTCGACAGCTTCTATAATTTCAGACACGCTATTTGTGAAATGGAAGTGGCTGTTTGAATAACATGAAGTTCCTACGTTAAAGTCCTGTCAGCTTCTCTTTGCATCCAGTTAGTCATGAGTGGTACATGGCTTGCGAGGCGGCCCTTTGTCAAAGGGACCTTTAGAAAGAAGCAGCCATCTGCAATAGCTGGATGTAAGGGGCAAATATTTGGCTATGGGCAGGTTACAGGCACGAAGCTTTGTAGTCCTTCTCCTTGCCATTGCTTGGGATGCTACACATGCAGTGTAAGTTCCTGTCCATATCCAGCTGCAAACAGAGCACTTTTTCCACAGAAGATGTGAAAAAAATATTTCCAGTGTTGAATTAAAGTCTATTGTGAAATGACCCCAAATGTTTTTTGGGCTTTACTGCAGTGTCCTGGTGGTGAAGCACAGCAGGAGCTTGCCTGGCTTGTGTAACCTCTGGAATAGCCATACAGGGAAACTATGTTTAAAGATGCACCTGTCTTACAAGTGCTGCGTTCACATCAAAAATGTCACGAATCTGAGTTTTTGAGATTTGGGTGCTGTTTTGGGCTTGATTAACTAACGTGCACATTTCTCTAGGGTCAAAATCAAACCTGTTTTTACTGAATGAATGGTGGGGAAGAAAAATTGAATTCCTAGAAAGGCCAACATCAATTCCCTATGAACTCCCTCCTTATTAGTGACATGATAAAAGATCAAAGGACTACTGCTGTATGTTTCTCTTGTCAGTTTTTGCTGTAATAAAGATAGATGGTCATACTGTTGTGCTGAAAAATGTCTGGCTGTTACACAAAATTGTTAAAAGGAACGCTTTGTGTAAGTTTATTTTATTGTGAAAAGATCTGTCTCTGAAAAATAGTAGAAATCCCTCATTATTTAGAAAAAGGAAGAACTTTGCAGCCTGCAGTGTCTTACATTTAATCTCTCTGTTTAAAGCTCCACACCGGTGACTGTCGACATTTATTTTGCTCTGTTTTAACACATGCTTGGTTTCAGCAATGCTATCTGCCCATCAGGAATCAAAGCAAATCCAGATGGCTCAAGAACAGATGGCTTATGGTTTAAGAAGCATGGGTCAGATTGAGCCATACAGCATACCAAGTTCACAGGAGTGCTCTTCTCAGTTTTAGAGATTTTGAGTTGCTGAATAATGATTTTTCTTTGCTTTGCCATTGTCAGGCTGTGAAAGTTAGCATGCATGAGAAAGTGAAACCAGAAGGTGCTGTAAGGGGGAAAGATCAACATGTTCCACTCAAGGGAAAGAATGAATTTCTCATATGGTAAAAAGGCACAACAAAGAGGCTGCAAAACCAGAGATCTGAGCATTTTTTCAAAAATCTGCTTTGCTTTCAAATTTGAACCAGGGTCCTGGAATAAGTCTGACAAGCAATGACGGAGGCAGTCATGGTGTTGCCGGGGAAGAAGAGAAAGGGGGATCTAGCAACATCACAGTAACTTCCCTGTTACATGACAAGAAATGTCAAGTTGCAGCTTCTTGATTATGTCTAAATGCAGACCTGATTGCAGCCATATAACTGTGATACAGAACATCAGCAACCATTGCAGGACACTATGGTTACGTATTACAGTAATGACTCTGGGCAAAATTCTATTTCAGAGGTCTAAAATACATCTCACGCACATGGGATAATTAAAGAGCAGGGCTTGGTTAGTACAAGCAGGAAGACTACTACACATGATGTATGTATGGTTGAAACCATTGCTTAGTGCCTTATCTCTTTGCTATAACAGTTCTTCAGTGCAGTTCAATGCCCATCAGTGACATGGAACAGGATCTCCTTTCTCTTAAAAAATGTTTGTCAGTTAGAGTCTGTATCTAGGTCATTCCTCTGGGGTACAGTTCTCTATCTCACCAGGTTAGAAAGAGAAACAACTTACCACTATACCAGGAAGAATTCAGTTGGCATTATTGTTCCAAATATTTTGTGTGTGTTTTGTTGTTTCCTAACTACTTACAGAAAGAATTATCTGCATAAAAACCTGTCTGACCAACTAGCAGGTTTCATAGCTGACCTCTGGATATTAACTATGTGCTTTAAAAGCAAGGTCTCAGAAAGGTAATTATCACTTTAACCCTTTAGATTTGTACTGTGAAAGATAGACTTCATAACAACAGATTGGTCTTTTTTTATGATATTGTGTGTACTTTTAGGATCTTGAGATACTCAATAATTTGACTGGAAGGAGCTAAAGGGTCAAATTAGACTGCAGCAATAATAATAAAAACAACAACAATGACGATGATGATAATAAACAACAAGATTGTGCATAAAGGTTTCGATCCGTAAATCACAAAGGTATTAATTATCACTAGAGCCATTTTAGAGAGGAAACAAAGAAATGAGATGACTTGATTGAGGTGACCAAACAAGTTATAGCAATCAGTTTTGCCAACATCTTACACCAGCATCGGTGATCTGGCTTTGCACAGCAGCTTGCGAGGTCACTAAATGCTCTCTGTTCTTATCTCTTCACCTTACATTAAGCTGATTCTGTGGGCATGAAATATGGGCAAGATGCAATAGATATCTAGGGAAATGTGTGAGTGTAAGAAAAAAAGGAGATAGAAAATAAACAGTGATTTTTTTTTTTTATTTTTTTTTTGTTCAGAAAGGGCCCCTATGACATGGAGGAAGAGAGGAACAAACAACTGAGAATCTAAGCATGTATTTTCCAGAACGGAAAAATAGGGAAAAGGAGAAAAAAAACTGGAAGAGAGCATAAAACCCATAGGTTTCAGAAGGAAGCAGTGGAAAGAGAAAGTGAGAGAAAAGAAGAAGAGCAACAAGGGGAGAAATGACAGAACTTTCTTTGTAAGAAAAAGCAGGACCATTTTCATTGGGAGGAGTCGAGTCATCCACTGGCACAAAGATGAAAGGAACCTGATGGAGCATATTTGTCAGCTGCAGCTTTGGGTCATCTTCTGTGAGCCACCCATCTATGAGCTGCTCTAATACAACGACAAGCCATGTCTTGTTCAACAGCATGGGCCCCAGAGTGTTCAGCAGCCCTTAGGTTTGCTCAGTCGTGTGCTGACTGGGCTGTCACCAGGGAGTGAAGGCACATGGTGTGATCCCCAGTCTGAAGACAGCTGGAAGGACTTCTCAGCGGGCAGGTGCTGCTGGAAACAGATCCCCTCAGATCAGAAGGAAGCAGTAAATCAGCTAGAAGGCAGCCTGCTTTCCTTCAAATACTCATAAATTCTTTTGAAAATAGAAGACCAAAACCCAAGGGTCAGGCATTTTTTCAGCTATTAAAGACCCAGGAGAAATGATGACTCAGCTTGTATTTTATTTACCAGTTCTAGGACAGAGAAAGTAAGTGGCGTGTGGCACACAGATCTGGGAATACACCTATAAAACTTAGTAAAGCAATCAAAAAACAGACACAAGCTTAGAATGTGTCTCAAGCAGGAGGAAATAATAATTTCCAAGGAGGATGCTTGTGGACGAGTAGAATGAAATCGGATTACCTTGGGTGACTTGTCTTTTGAGTGAGAAACAGATAAAAAGTTTCACCCGTGAATCACTGGCAGAGGTGAGAATTGCCCCAACCCACATCATGCTCATTAAGACACCAGTACAGTGTATAAATTTCCATGTAACTCCAAAAAGGCTGAATTTAAAAACACTAAAACTTTCCCATACCCATGCATTCCCACCAGAAAGTTTTTCCAGGCTTCTTCAGGGGGAAAAAAAAATACAATAAAAAAAACAAAACAAAAACCAAGTTGGGCTATAGTTTAGAGTAAAATAGTGTTTGGTGAATCCAAAGCATGACATTTCTGCTAAGTGACAGTGCTCTTTGTGTGGCTCCAAGAGGCTGGAAGAGCATAAAGTCACTGACAGAAATTTCCACAGTGGTTTCGTCAAATGCTTTCAGCACAAAATTCTAGGCACATACATGTATTTCACACAGCACGACACATCTAATACTCCTTTTCTATTTCCTTTTCGCTCTTCACATTTTTTTCTTAAATAACAGGAAAATTAAATGTCAAGATTTTCCATAGTTCGAGAGTAAGATAGTTCTAAATATTCAAAAGTTAGAGCATTTGGCTCACCCCCATAAGCATGTGCACATGCTAGGATTCTAAAAAACTTAAAAGCCTTTGAGAATGTTTGATTTTACATTCAGTGAGTCATTAGGAGTTTAAGATTTTACCCTGCATAAAAATGATTCTGAAGCTGAGATTTCCTCAAAACACAGAATTTCATTGCTCCCATAGAAATCAATGGAAGATTTACCAGTACAATATGTATGTAGGTGTTAAAACATGGGATAAAATTTATGTTTGGAAGTATCTGTCAGGTACTTTTATGAAACTGTGTCAAGCACAGAGTAATGGTAATGTAAGTACTTCTTGGAACAGACCAAAAAGAAAGGCCATAAATAATTCATCCTTAACATCCTCCATACTATTTTTGAGTACTTGAGACAGTATTTCAGCATAAATGTATATCAGGGCATGAACTGAACACTTTGCAGGTCTAACATAAAAAATGAAATTAGAAATGTCCTTTTTGCAATTTGGGCCATTCTTCTATTTATAATAAATCCTGCATGTGAGAAAGCTCAAAATGACAGTCTTGTCTGATTTTGGATCAGTTTGGAAGACTCTTTTCTTCATGGTAATTACCTTCCTTCCAGGCTGGATCTGTTCCAGAAAGTTCTCAATGGACAAACCAGGGAGCCTGTGTTCATCTCTCAAGTGAGGATCCAGACTCCTTCCAGAGGCATTGCCAGCATTCTTAAGGCAACTTCTGCTGCCTCATTGTCAGTCCTATTCATTTGGTAGATTACTTAGCACAGAGGTCACACATTTCTCATATATCTGCTGACCTCTTCTTGCTTCCAGGACCGGACACAAGAAGCGCATCATACAAATACAAAAGTACATATTGATGTGTACAGTCTTTGGTGGCAGGTAAGCAATCTTTAAATTACACAAGAAAGGTAAGCACAGGATCTTTTTCTTCTTTTCAGTCTTCCGGGGGGTCTGATGCACCCTCTGATTTGAGTTTTGCTCAAAATGAAGTCTGAAATTTCCTGAAGCCGCTTATGGCAGAGGCAGTGCACCACTGGAAGCACAAATTCTTATCTCAACAGATGGATAGGTGTGGAAGTGATCTATAGTCTTGTGATGTTGACTGCCAAATCTACAGATCAAGAACATCTGTTACTGCCTGCACTGTGAAGTCCTCACATTGAAAGAACAGAAGATACTGGAGCAGAATTTGTCTATAATTTGCTTAACTAGGAAGAGAATTTTCCATATTGGTTGATGCTCCCCAACTACCTTAGCATGGGCAATAACAGTTTTTCTTAGGGGTCTCACCTGCCAGGTCATGTGGAAGATCTGAAGACTCAACACACAAATCTTTAAGGGATGCTTACATTCTGTGTATGCTTAGTCTGAGCATTCATTGCTATGCCATTATTTTTCAACCAACAGCTTATTTACCTCAATCATTCTTCAAGGAAGCATTAGCATAATAAAACATTCCTTTACACATTGTGGATAATTGTCCTCTACCTATTAGCTCTTCTTTCTTCAATTTGTTCCAGGATTGTTTCTTCAGTTGTTTTGCTGTAATACTTACAAGTATCAATCAAACTGCAGTCAACTGCAAAACTTCCCCACAGCCCACACAATGGTTTAGAATCACTCAGTTGCTCATCACAGCATCCTTTACATGTGTTGCTGTTTCATCCTTTTCTTGTCATCCTCACCACTCATAGCTCCTGCTAATTAGAATGCAAGACCGTTATTTTTTCTGTGCCTGTACCCCATCCAGCATCACAAGATCTCAAACTTCACAGTGCTTTGCAACACAAGTGGAATGCTGATAAGGTAAGTTAGTGCTGTTGTCTCAGCACCTTTGTTTGTGGTGGTTTTGTACGGAGAAAGGCTGAACAAAGATTCAAGGCCACAACCGTAGGAATGAATAAGCACACACAAATTATTTCTTTTCATGAAAGTATGCAATATAAATATGACTGAACTGTGTTTTTGTATGCGTGTGTGCATATATGTAATTTTTTAGGTGTCTCCCTAATGAAATAGTTAAATCAATGTCTGTGTTTTGCCACTGAAGGCATTCTCTATATGTGCCTTGCACTCTTCCCAGACTCTGACTCAGAAAGTCTTCATATTCTTCAGCTGAAATAGTCATCTCAGCATAGTGTACAGATGAATTCTGTGGCCTTGCACAAGTCTAAAATAGCATTAATGATTTTCTTGAATAGATATATTGGATGGCACCTCAGCTGTACTTCTAGAACAACCAATGCAAACTTAAATAAATATTACTTTTCCCCCCCTCAAATGTGTCTGCATAAGAGTACTTCAATGCTTAGTAAGAAAGCTACAGTGACTGGAATTACACAAGATATTTGCACCAGCCTGCAAAGAAAGAAAAAATGCTTTTCGTTCATTTGTTTAAGACATCAAGTAAAATTAAAGTTTCCAAAGAACTTCACATTCATGCGAATCACTGGAAACCAATCCCATGCCAAGAAAGTGAGGAAAATGGCATCTAAATCCCAAATGATATAGCAGGCTCAGACACAGAAGTAGAACTCGTCTTTTTCCACAAAGGGTGCTCCTCAACTGTTTCAGGGGCAATATGACTAACACCACGAAGCTCACAGCCAGCCAGTTCATCGCTATTTTGCTTGTGAATCGTTTTTCATCCAACAAAATGAAATCTTTCTAAACATAATCAATTTATTTAACTCTTCATCAGTATTGCTTGTCTAATTATCTATAATGAAGTAAGTAACAAGGCTTTGAGGAAAGTGTAAGTAATAAATTAAAGATGTAAATTACTGTAGATTAGCTGACTGTTAAATGAAGGTATTCTCATGACTAGAATGTGTAAGAAGTAAATCCATTTAAAGGGTGTTCCAGTTTTATCTCTCACCCATGGACATTCCCATTTTTTTTATTGTTTGGGGTGAGTAATAATTGAATCTTGGATCCCCTCTGTTAACTAGGAATTTTGCTAATGATCTAATGGATCGAAGACAATAAATGAACAAATGAAACAAAATGGACAAATATTATTTTACACTTTTTTAATGCATTAAAATCATTGTTTTTCCTTTATTTTATTCTTGTAGTGTTTAATGGATATGAATGCCTAGCTGTTGTTATTATAGCTAATAATAATCTGCATTTTCTGTAGTAGTACTAGCACTTCTTTGTTAGACCCTGTAGACTAAAGTATAACAGAGTAAGTTTTTACAGGCAGAGAATAGAAAACCAGTACTCTTTCAAGACAGAAAGAAAGTTAACAAGAAAACTGATGGCATCAGGGCAGGGAGATGGGAGGACGGCTTCATTCACATAAGCCACCATATGAACAGAACAGAATATAACTATGGAGGCAAGTTCTCTTAAAATGTAAGCAGACTAGAATGTAGCAATCTTAACAAATGAAGATATATCATGGTAGCTTTTGTACAGGTACAGGAAAACATCTGGCTTCTTCCTAGAACTGTAGAAGGCCTTCAGAAACACCTTCAGACTCGTGGGCTTTGCATATGCTGTCCTGGTGTAATTCCTCCCAAAGTGCATTGGTGGCTGGCCTCTTTTATTTCTGCTACTGTCTAGCCTCTGAATTCCCCCAAGGGGAACCACGAGCATGTCCAAGAGCAATAGGAGGAACCTCAGAATTATTATGAATTTTATCAGTTCTCTAGCAACCCTTCTACTCTGCACTTGAGCTTACTCCTCTTTGAGCAGCCACCGTTTACCATCATGTTCCCCAAGTACAGGTGGTGGATCACAGTTGTGCCTCCATTTTGCACTGCTAAGTAGCACAGCATGCCTCTTGAAAAACCCCATGCACGAATACAGCCCTTTCATTTATAGCATGGCTCCATCACACATCCACCAAACCTATTATCAGAGGACAACATGAATTCCAGCATCATCCCCATACACACCACCATGAAAGCCCTATTAAAGAAACATAATTTTGGAAATGTCAACCATAACAGTTACATCCGGGTAAAGATGAGCAGAAGGCCTACTGAAGGACCTTGAGTTTCAAGTCAAGGACAGGAAAACTGAATCATATTTGCAGCAGGAACAAACACTTCAGGTACAGAGAACCACTCTTGATAGATATTTAATGTGAAGGGTTATTGACACAGAACATCACTGCCTCCCTAGAGTCACCTAAAGATTAAGAGGCTAAAAGCGATACCTCATGCAAACAAGAAATGTCTTTGTCAAGGAAGCAGACATCCTTTCTTAACTAGATGAAACTTGGCAGATTTTGTGGTCAATGGCAAGCAGTTCAATACTGCTTTGCTGACATACTTTTAAGAAATGCAGTTTACATAATACACAGTTATACCTGAGACACTGCACAGGTGTAACCCCTGGGTGTACTGAGAAAACAAAGGGATCCTGTACCTTCTCTTTAGTTGTGTTGGTCTTAATATACCTATGAAGTATTCAAAATCTTCTCCTGAAGCTGGAGACATTCAGTAAGAGACCATGTATCTTATCTAATGTTAAGATAATTTCTAACTTGCCAAAACTCGTCAGGACAGGAAGCAGCCTTACATTTCAGGTTTGCAACAATCCTCTGACTCAGACTTTTAACACAACTACAATATGGGTAAGAAAGCATTATAGCCTCCTGGTGCTGCAGATTTCTGTTCTATATTCTACCTTAAAAACATACACAAGTATGATTTTACCCTGAAAATTCTGCTAACAAACACATCTGCTTTACAACACAGCTCTTGCAGACAGATTTTCTTTCCTTTCTGGTTTCTGAATAGCACTTCTTTGATGGCAGCCTTAGCCTTTTTCAATACAGGGGTTTTGTTTGTTTGTTTGTTTTCTTTTCATTATTTTCCACTCCAGAATAGTGGTAGGAAAAAAACACTTGGCATTTGATACCTGTTTCCTTTGCCCCCCAGCTTGCACACAAACATTTGAAAACAAGATTCTGGCAGCAGTACTTTTTTTTTTTCACTAGTGTCTTTGTTACTTAGGTATATCTCATCATTCTGTGTGTGGTTTGTTGCAGGATAACATTCTCACAAAGTTGAGTTAGGGGTTTTTTGTGCACTCTTAGACTGTTGCAACTACAAACACAAAATCAGCTAGGCTTGTCAGGGTTCATGCTGAACCTAAAATGAAAGCATTGAGAGGTCAAGACAAAACTTTACAGCTGTTCACAAATAGAGCTTCCAGAGAAGGTAGACAAACCTAGAGTCTTATTATCAGACTTGCTCATAATCTTTTTACTGGAATATCTTTCAAACATATCTCAAATGACATCTACACCATGTCACTTTGCAAACATTTAATCCCTGCCTGTGAAGGAAAACCAAACTTCTTGAGTCCAACAGGCACAGAAGCTCTAACCAGCCCTCCTAGCTGAGGGCTGTGAGCCTGCAGCGCATAGGTCCTTGAGGATTTAGGAATTTCATTTGGTGAGGAGTAATTTAAAGTAAAGCAAGTTCTCATTTGTAATAAAACGACCTACAAATGTTCCTGTTTTGAAGAATTTCTAATTGTCTGTTTTTGTCTGAAAATGGCTCAGATATTATGGTGAATGGTGGCAACATGAAACCATGGGCAAACATAGCAGAGCCAAAATACCAAACTGCGAAGCATAAATCCCATAATTACAGAATGAGTTGTTTCTTTGAGAAGGTGCCTTAGCCACAGGTATATTTGTTAAGTATTTTAGAAGTAGGTCATTCAGTCTGCTCTTGTCATCAGCTGTCGGATAACTCTTTCATAAATTGTTTCTAAAGTAATCCACAACCCAGCAAACAACCCAGCACTGCATATGGCTGCTGTTTGGACCTCTAATCTAGCTGTGAACTATTACAAATACAGTCTCCATGGATAATGAAGAATAAATTTAGTCTTTGGATTCCTCAGCTGCATATGAACAACAGTATAGCTATAGAAATATTTACGGCTGCCTTGGTATGTGTTAAGGACATAAAATCTGCACTGCCACCACAGCAGGGAAAACATCTGCTATTATGGTAATTCAAATAATAAATGACAATATGCTTTATAGTTAAATCTATATAAAATTTGCATCCTCTAATGATAACTTTAAAAAATACAGAAACACATTTTAGAAAGCAAAGCAAATGCTAAGATGCTGCAGTGTAATATGAGGGGCCATGTCCTGGGCACTTTACATCTTCATGCCTCAGACCTTGCTCATGCCGTATATAGGACTCTCCTCTCAATAAGGGTTAGATAACAGCTGAATATCTGTCTCCCTTACTCCCCCCAGACAATGGCATACTGTGCAGTTCTGTTTTAACATTCATGATAATAATTAGGCAGGAGAAACACTGGCCTCTCAGATAAGTGACCAGTCTGACATTAACTTCAGATATCCCTTGAAGCTCTCGGACATTCAAACTGCCTTTTGCTCAAAGTCCAGTGATACCTCCATGCGATGATTCCACTTAAATTGATGTTTGTAGAAGAGAAGGCCCTGCATCTTCATTGCATTGCATTAATGTCCCTAAGTTCAGGGACAGCAAGAAAACTAGTGCTTGCTTGTTCCTAACCTCACTTTATCTTCAGTTGGTGCAAATTCACCCTGTTCATATTCACTGCCTTGCACAGTACTAATTGAGGAGCCACAGTGCTGGGCAATGCTACATGTCTCCACACATTTTGACAAACATATGGAGCAGAGGAATGCATTCTACACAGAGACTTTGAGGAAGACCACAAAAGGAACCCAAGGTTTAGCCTCTTACACTTACTCGAAATCAGAGTCTCTGCCTAATCCAGAGAATTAGGTAGAAAAAAGCCTGATGATTACTTTGATTTAGATTCTACCTGACACTTAACCACTACTCCTTGTACATAACAGCACACAAGCAAATTCGTCCTTCAAGCACAGTCCAGCAAGGGAGTGTGTAATTCGATCTCGACAGAAATTAGGATAAGTAAGCCAGTCTGATACTGTTAATATGCCATTGACTCATCATTTTAACCAATCCAAATTTAAAAAAAAAATAATCAAAAAACACATTCTATTTTGCAGTAAAATACACCTGAAAATAAATCCACAGAAAATATAATCCTGTACTACACACACGAGCATAACATTTTTTAGCTTGTCATAGACTTAATTTCCTGCACACAGGTATTTTTATGTTTTAAACTATATCTCTCACTGGTGGAATTCCAAATAGTCCTGTGGGAAGATCTTTTCCAATAGGATATATCATCTTCATATTTTTAGAGCCTTCACTGCCTCTGTTCAGTGTCCCCTGTGCCATGCACCTAGGACCAAGCATATTCTCTTTTCACTGTAAGACAGCAGACTTCTTGGTATCCTTTACAACTGGAAGAGTCTGTCTGTCATCAGATACCCTATGCATGGTGTGGTATTTGGCCACATGTATTTGATCGTGACTGGGCTAGGTTTACAGGTCTATCATGTAGCAACCAGACCGTGTACTGCCGTAAGGAGATGCAGGGTCAGTCCTGCCTCACCCCAGCATCACAGACGATTACATCACCCTGTTCATTTTGGCATTACTCACTATGCTCAGAAGACTGCATGGGTTTGTATGTAGGAGAAAAGAAGAGAATGTACAGAAAACCTTGACGAATTTCCCTGCTATTTCTGGAAGGCAGCACAGAGAAACTGTGATCTCCCCCACGCAGAAATCGGGCCTGCTTCCCTACCAGCAGGATGAACATGTTTCAGCTGAAACCCTGTGAAGAGCAGTTACTAAGAAGAGGCACTAAATAATGCCTAGCTTGTGTTTTAGTGTTATATTTATCAGGAATGTAAAGAAAATGATATTCCATAACATAATACATAACAAGATGGCTTGCGCAATATCAGCATGCAGGGGTCAGGCCCCTGTCAAAGCTTTTTTCAAATGTTAGACTGTCTTGTCTAATCCTTCTTAAACCTATCATCAGCTGCCATCGTGTCAAGATATGTCAGCCTTAAAAATGAAGAAATATCTTAAGGAAATGATGCCTCTCAAGGAATAATGCTGAGTTTGGATTTATTAGGAAGATAATGACTTCTTTTCCTTGAAGAGCCATCTTACACAGCTGGTACTAGTTCCCAAACGCACTCTTTGTTTCTAACAGCTGCTCAGGAACTTTTTTTTTAAAAAGTGTTTTACCTATGTTGTTTCACCTAGATTGTGTTGCAAGATTAAAAAAAACAGCAAACCTGCAGCAGAGATCCAGCAGAGGCTTGCAGCTGAATCTCCTCAGGTCTGGGACCTGACTGTAAATGAAACACAAGCTTGCATCTTAGTGTGTATTTTCTTGGACTTATAATATATTCTATCAGAAAAACCTTAGCTAAACATGATCTACAGTTGACTTTTAGAGTGCAAGGACCGGTATGCTGGAGTCATTGCTTATGAGCAGTGCTGATTGTCATGGTAATCACACTGTTTTAACTATACCAGTTCTGCAAACAGGGACAAGTTCAAATAATTCGTGCAAGTTGATTGCCATATGTAAAAAGAGTGCTCCCAGAGAATTGTGAGAAGATTGGTTTCATTCTGCTTTGGATAGCTATTGCTGAACAATTTTTCATTTGAAAGTAAAGATAAATAAACATTAACAACAGAATCTATACGGTGAAACCATGGAACCAACCCCACCAACCTCACCTGTCCCCACATTACAACCACACCAAAGAGAAAGGACTTTTCTGTAAATGGAGTTTATTTCTCCAGCAAGATGAACAACTGAAACAGTGACATTAATTTTGCTCGAGGATCTTCGGTGTATCGATGCTCAGAACTACCAAATGCCTGTGTGAACAATACTGCCACCTTCACATTACCACAGAGAAGGAGGGAAACCCGGGTTGACAACTTTTGACTATAGACTCCCATAATCCTTTCTCCGCTTATTTAGCGAAACACTCCAAATTTCTTTCATTCCATTCCCTCATGTTTTATTTACTAAATGAGCTAAAAATTAGTACAATTCTTCTATGAATTCTACACCTCTTTTCAGAAAAATAATATGTGGTATTTTGCCTGTCCTAAATGGCCTTTCTCTTCATTAAGTGTTTTATCCATTAAGTGTTCAGTTACATCAGACGAAAGAAAAGTTTTTCCCAAGAAATCCTCTGAACTTCTGTGCATTTCTATGCAAAAAGAAGCAGATGGTTATGTCCTAGCTGCCAGGTCTCCAGGATTGCACCAGGTGAATCACCTTCAATCTCGGAGTTGTTTAGGCACATTAGTAAGTGATTGTCCATTCTACTAAGTCTTGGATGTCATGTTAGTCAGCGGATTGGTCTGACATATCCAAGTTACTTGACTCCACTGAGGAGATCTCAGAAGAAAATAGTCTTTCATCAGATGCTTAGTAATTCACAGGGTCCTGTATGAATATGGAAGGAAACACAGAAAAGGTTTAGCCACTCTGCTCTTTGGACTTGTTGCTATTTTCTTATTAAAAATTAAAAAAAGGATGAAAAAATGCCAAAGTGAAGAACAACATATCTCCAACCTTTCAATTTCAACCCACTGTTTTTAATTTGGGAGAGAAACTTGTGTGCAGTGCTAGTTTTCACTGAACTAATTCACACAGAGTTGGAACTGACTACACAGGTGCATTTCATTGGGTAGGTATGGAGTGTTCTGATCAAGAAGGCAGAGGATGGCATCAAGAGCAGATCTTGGTGAGTTAGAAAACATCAGAGTGGCAATTTAGAAATATTCATAATGCAAAGGTGGACCAAGGGGAGGAAAAAGTTTATATCACACAAATAAATGAAAAACTGAAAAAAAAAAACCAAACTCTTTTTTTCCCCTAACGGTAGGCCATCATTACCTACATTTCCTTAAAGTGACTTTCCTGACCAACTAAAAATGTTCTCTGACTTGAACACTAATAGTTTACATGACTGTTTGGTAACATTTAGAACTGCAGCAAGAAAAATTTAGCAACATTGCCCATAATATGCCTCCATATATATTCTTTCAGCAGCTTTATGTCTGACAACTAATCACCAGCTGTAATTGTTATCAAGCGCAGCACACACTACAGGTAGTCTTCAGCATACAAGAATGATGGGAGCTACAGTAGGAAATTCAATTAGATATCAGACAATTTGTTCCAAGATAATTTGCTTACTGTAACTTGTTTGGACTCCCGGGGTATTTTGCTAAAGATCTTAAATGTTACAGACTTTTTCTGCACACATCACAAATCTGATTATCTGTTTCTCTGCCCTTTGTACAGACATAAACTCTCTCACCAGTCTCAAGTGACTGAAAATCATGAGTCAGCCCTAAGCCATCAGATTATGAGTTTGGATGAAGAAAAGAAACAGCAGTATTTTAAAACAATGTGTGGAGGTTCTTATCTTGCTTCTGATAAGATCTCTTTTATAACGTCAAGATAACAAATAGATAAAACAAATGCTTTCTTTACTGTTTAGTGTCAGAATTATTTGGAAAAAGAACAAAGGGGAAAAGTTATATAATGCAGTCAAAGCTGCAAAGAAGTAAGGACACCGAGATACTCAGGGCCCATAGGCTCACACCAACAGCTGTCATGGAGGAGAAGGACAGAGGAAAGATTTATGTTACAGTCCCGTTGTCATACTGTTTGGCCTAAATGTTATTGAAAGGAACCTCCCTAATTACCCTGAAATGGGTTGGAGTGCAGCTAAACACAGACAGGAATAAATAACAATAATAACAGCAACAACAAAGCTAAACAGGCTGTAAACTCCCATAATTGAATCCATAAATCTGAATCTTTTAGAAGGTTAGCACTAGGGCTAATGCGGCTTGACCTAGAGTGATTGTTGATGTTGCACCCATTATAAGCCTCCTGCCAGCAAGCAGTGAGGGGGGGAATAAATAAATAAATCAAGGAGACTCTCAGGAGCACTTCGGGAATAACCCCTTCTGTCTGCCATAGTTATCGTTCAGCCTGCAGCATCTCGGCACTAGCTGACTGGAGACAGCAATCCAATAGTTGCACTGCAGAAAGCCGGGAAAACACCACCTCAGCTACCGAAATGGAAGAGATACTTCGCAGGCAGTGGGTAGGTGATAATTTCTGATGTCAAACAAGCTTATTAAATGGAAGAATTTCATCCCCTCCACCCCACCCTCCTAGCAGCAGCACCCTGTACAGCAGCATGACGGCAGTCCCCAGCAGTGATCTGAGACACTGCAGCTTACAATACTGCTACCAGCCTGCGCCTTGATCCTGCAAAGTGCCAGCCAGGCTCTCACCTCCATCAGCCTCAGCTGCTTATTCACCGATCTGCTTCCTGAGAGAGATCACTCGCAGTAATAAAGCTTGCCTTGGGAAGGGTTGGCATTGAGTGAGCCCTTGTTCTGCAGAGGACTCTACACAGCTATTGCATCTTGCTCTATTTGCCTTTATTTTGTTTTTGCCTCTATTATTTTTAGGTTATATAACATGCTGTGTTGCTGCTAAATGTACTGTCAGGGCATAATCTTTCTGGAAGTTATACTGTTCTTTAACAGCAGCTACCTGACACAAAGTAGCACATTACGTGGTCTCTACAAATAACAATAATAATAATAACAGCATTTTGGTGGCTGAATTAACATATAGACAATCTAGCGACTTGTAAAATATGCATGTAGCACTTTGAATTTCTGTATTTTGACTGTGTAAGTTCTCCTTCTGGTTGGCCAACAGCCTATGAGTTTGGGCGATTTTTCAACAAGCCACTGATACATCATCTCCATGAAATTACAACTAGGAGGTGAAAATTAGTCCAGCTCTAAACATTTTACAGTTTTAGCCATGATTCATTGTGTTATGTCTCAAGCATCTTTCCAAAGGTCCAGGCTGGAACCAGCACTGAGAACACCAGTATAGAATCATAGGATCATAGAATCATTTGGGTTGGAAGGGACCTTTAAAGGTCATCTAGCCCAAGCCCCCTGCAGGGACTACTTCAACTAGACCAGGTTGCTCAGAGCCCCGTCTAACCTGGCCTTGAATGTTTCCAGGGATGGGGCATCCACCACTTCTCTGTGCAGTGTGTTCCACTGTTTCACCACCCTCATAGTAAAGATTTTTTCCTTATATCTAGTCTGAATCTACCCTCTTTTAGTTTAATATCATTACTCCTTGTCCTGTCGCTACAGGCCCTACTAAAAACTCTGTCCCCATCCTTGTTATAAATCCCCTTTAAGTCCTGGAAGGCTGCAATAAGGTCTCCTCAGAGCCTTCTCTTCTCCAGGCTGAACAACCGCAACTCTCTCATCCTTTCCTCATAGCAGAGGTGTTCCATCCCTCTGACCATTTTTGTGGTCATCGTCTGGACTCACTCCAACAGATCTCTGAGCATCTCTGGACAGTTTTCCTTACTTTCCTACAGCCATAATATTGGAAAACATCAACTCTAGTTTCTTTCCAGCTGAGGAAAATACGATCCAGACAGTGTCCATTTTCTGTTCTGTGCCTTCATATAATTCTTTAAATTTCCAGTATCGCTTTTGGGATAAGTAGGCTATAGTTTAGGGTGCTAGAGAGAAGTTGGCTTTGTAAACATTCTGGTACAATCCCACTAACGTCCTGAGCTTTTGAAGACAGTGTGCAATCTGAATACAAAACTGGAAAAAGTGAAAATCCCATTTTCCTCCTCATCCCTCAATAGACAATTGAAATCTATTTAATGTTTCTTTTTAAGCATACCGGAGTATGTTTTATAGGTCAGAATAAATTTTCTAAGCCTTAGCACAAATTCAGTTTACACATACTTCCACAGAAAAAAAAACAAAAATGCTTAAGAATTGTTTAATCATTCATTGCAGGAGATTTTCCAGAGAAGCTAACGGCCAGTTTTACCCATTTCCTGTATCAGCACCTAATGCAAAGTTAATTTAGTATTTACCAAGAGTATTAAATTGCATTTTTTAATACTGATAGCACTCATTGTGAGTTCCACAATATTTTGATATTCATTGGTTGCATACAATTTTTTCTTATGCTCTGATTGTGATCTATCACCCTCACACTTTCTGTGCTACCTCCCTAGCCATTTCTTACACAACTCCCATAAAAATTATTTCCAGAGTTACCAAACCCTCTGTCTTAATGCAAGCTTTTATCACCTCATTGAAATACTGTATTAATATACTTAATTTGTGCACCAAAGCTGACTTGAGGGTTTTTTAGCCTCTCACATGGAAAGCTCTCAACTTTAATGCGTTGAAGCTCTAAGTTATCTCCTAGATAGCATTTTTTTACTCAGCTACTGTTAAATCAGTTTTGCTTTTGTCTTTATTTATTCCTGGAAATGCTTAGTACATCAAACTTTAGCCCAAGCACCCTAAACTCCAGAGAAAGAGACAATACAAAATGCATATCAGTCATGACTTTGGGAATTATGCAAAACATACATCTGATAAATAAAATAATACAAGCAAAAGAGAGAAAAAACATTGGAATTAGAAGGTGTGTTCTGAAAGCAGCCGCCTTCTCACTAGCAGGACGCCAAACATTCATCTGTCTCTTTTGGAGAATCATCATTGCTAAGCACCAGAGACAAAGGGTACAAATTATTTTTATGTTATGTGTTATATAAAATGTTTATAATAAAGTTATTGATTAAAAGAGGAGGCAGAAAATGCCAAAACTGCTCAGCTATTATCCTCACCAACTCAACCCTGACATACTTGTAAGAGGCCTCAGACTCAAAACTTCCTCCAACTTGCATGTTTAATCTACACTGAACAACTTGTGCAGGTCTGGTATCTGTTACTGAATCGATCAACACTGCTCCAGACAGGACAGCAAACACCATTCTAGTTCATCAGCGTCAGCTTTTAGAAAGTTCTTAGCCAATATTTTCCCTTAACGCTAAGCTACAGTTTCTGACTTTGATTGTGTCTGGTTTAGGCTCACAAACATGTTTGATGTCTTTTGGTCCTCCCACCACATAAGAGATACCTGTAGATGCTTCTCCACAGATGTAACTCAGATGAAAGTGGTGCCAGCAGTAATAAAAGAATCTCTACAATAAATTTACTAGAAATAAACTGTGCCTTTGTTACACGAGTAATATGCCAGTATGCCAAAAATGGTGTCACGACAAACTTTATTGTGGGTAACACTGAAGCTCATTTTGACACACGGGGAGAAGGCCCATTTTCAGTCTCCATGGAAATATTTCAGCCTACAAATGACTTGTAAAGGAGAGGATGTTGTACACTGAAAGTTGGTTTTATTTGCTTTTATAAGTGAGCTCTCAGAAGGCCTGGATTTAGGAATGCTAGGCAGTACTGAGAGTTTTCTCCAAAAATTAAAAGCAGATGGTGCACAGCCAGTTTTGCTCTATGGAACATTTGTTCAAATGCATAAAAAGTCGGTTAGTTTCTTTTTCTAAATGTCCTTTTTGAATTTCACAGACAGGGCTTCACTTCTGAACTCTTGGTCTACAACAGGCATGGCAATATCCCATCATTATCCTTATTCTGTCTGAAATACTCCCTTTTTTGGTATATGAAGAGGCAAAGAAGAAAACAAGAGATCTTCTCTGTGTGGCCATTCACAGAACATGCCGTGAATTCTCTGTGTTAAGGAGATGCTCAGAGCAAACATTTCCCACAAAAGGAAGGAGACTCCTAGGATCATGGTTTCCTACTAACACCCCTGTTTGCCTAATGCGATTTGAAACAGTTCCTCTGCTTTGTAGAGGCCCAGTTCTTCCAAGCATTCCTAGATCCTGCAATGCTACATCACCCAAAACCATGGATCACAACTAGATGGTGTAACCTTGCGTGTCTCCTTTGTAGTGTTCACTAATCAGTTGTAACTAGCAGACCTGTGTGTTAAGTATGAGACAAATTTAGCAATGCCAACTAGGGCAGCAATTTTTAACATGCGTTAAAAAATAAATTAAAGATGAGTACATGAAGCACCCCCAAGTCAGTTAGAGCTTTGAGAAGCATCTACACAGAGCATCTCATTCAAGTGAGCTTCCCAAAACAGATCAAGACTTTTCAGCTACAAAAAGAACAATAATAAAAAAAAAGCTGTGCCTTGTTAGAGCAGAAATATGAGGAGTTTTAACAGAAAAAAATCTCAAAGCCACTATCTCAGAGTGCAAATGAAAGTTTATAATCCAGTCTCTCCCTGCCTGTGGTATCTCTGCCTATAGGACTAGTTTCAGCAAATGTAGTGACTCTCTGAGCTGCCCCGAGCACTGCACAGCCACTCGATACCCAGAAAGTTTCCTTTCTGTTATTTCTGAGGTCTGTCTGCCCACTCCCTGGGCTCTGACTCCCTTGCTGCCAGCCCTGCTGTTTCCCTCCCAGAGCAGGCTTCCACGTCCCTCTCCCCACTTTCCGGGAGATTCCATCGAAAGCCGGTCACCTTCTTTAATCATTAAAAATTAGCATTAAAAAGTACGAAGAAATGCACCAAGTGCACTGGCTATCACAAATCTATATTTCCCTTCAAAGGAATCCATGAAAAATAAGGAAAACATGTCTGTTTTCAGTCAGAATTTCACTGTTGACTTACAGTCCACACTTCCACTGGAAAACAGTTGGGGATAGTAGATCAGAAAGAGAAAATTACTTCCTGGAGATTACTAATGCGCGATGACAAGATGATGTTAACATGGTTTCTGCTTTATCCTTCATTCTAGTATGCCTTACAGCCTGCTCTTCTGTGAGTAACATTCAAGCTTCCTGTCTTTATTTTTTTGCACTCAGCAGTTAGAAAAAATACATTCCTGTATTAAAGCCGTCACTTGGGCTTGGTATAAGATACAGTAAGCAATAGAAATCAGTTCAATATTTCCACCAAATGATATGAATCAGTTAAATATTTCCACCAAATAACCTGTTTTATTCAGGAAATCTTCTGTTAAACATGTAGCAACTGTAATTTTTCAGGAGGGATGAACAGACTCACCATTTTTTTTTCCTTTTTTTCCCCCCTTTTTTGCCACAGTACCCTCAGACTCATATAAAGCACCAGGCAAATTAAACTATGAGTTTTATTTAGAACCATAAAAACCTTACACTGAGCTATTCACCACAGAAAAAATGGAATGTTTGAATTTATTTGTCTGACATTTATATGTATACTCTGGAAACCATGAAACTGTCAATCTATTATTTATGGAAACAAGGGACCAGAAATAGGTGCACATGGTTTCAGAAAAATCTAGTGGCTTGTGCAAACAGTCATTTCCTCCCTGAGTCTGTTTTAAACCTCTCTATTATTGAAAAAATGATGCTTATTGCATTGAATGCTATATAATGATGCAAAATTACGATATTCCAAAGGTTGGGAAATTAATACTTAGGCTCTGACACAGACAGAGTGCTAATGTTGATGTTAAACCACTATATTTCATGCAAAGCAGAAGTATTTCCTCTCAGAGACATCAGCATTTCTAAGAAGACCATAATACTTAAATGATACCAAGACAGTTACTGCATCATCTTTTCAATTAACCCTTTCACTTATTTAATTTTGCAGGCTAGAAGTTACAGAGGGTTTCTGAATTTTCCTGGCTCTCAGAAGAGGTGAGAGAACTGTTTGCAACAAGCAGCTCTTCGATGCACTCCCACTTTTTTTTTTTTAATTGCAGATATACCTGTATGTAAAATGTGTGGTTTCTTCCCAAACGCATTTATTGTAAGTCACAAATTAGCCAACAACGCTTCTACAAATCATATCTATCTGTTCTCTGTAAGATTACACTATTATTTTGGGGCACAAATGAGTCAGTAAGTAAGGCTGGGTCCACCATCACCTGCGTGCGGCACATGGTGCCACGTGCCTTTGTAGCCTGGAGCTCAGGTTAGGTAAGGCATTCTGCTCCCGAGCAGACTCATGCAGGTCTGTTGTGTCCCACTCAGGCATGAAGCAGCTTCTCAGGGGAGATAGGATCCAAGATGTGAAGTAACAGTTTTGAGACACGACTCCTAAGACCAGCCATATCTGACCCAAAATGTGTTATCTTAACTCTTAATAGAGCCAGGGCCACAAAAGTGAATGCTGCAGTGTGTAGCCTTGTATCTAGACAAAAATGTAAGAGCACCTTGTAGGTTCTTGTCCCTTCTGGCCACCTTTAAAACAACCTAGATGAGGCAAAAGTGCTGCCTGAAAAACTCTGTAGGCCCTGTGTTTACACTGCCTTAGAATTAACTTACCAATGCTGGAGTAAGCCTTGTAGCTATCTCTCCAATATGGAAAAAGTCTGGCTTACCTCCTCGGCAACAGGGAAGCTAAACCTAACAGATATTTACCCACGAATTGATACAAGTCATAAGAACATAAGCAATTTGAACGGGAGCCCATCCACCCTGCTTTTGATGACAGCCTGGGCAAAGTACTCCGGCAAGAAGTGTAAGAACAGACAGAGTGACCTCCTCCATGTCCTGCTTCCAGCCCGGGGTGCAGGGATAAGGCAGGTTAAGCCACCACCCCGCTCCCCAACCTGCCTACCCCTTTCTCCAGGCAGTGACAGGTACCAGCCTCTGTGATGAACCACTTCAGCAGATAGCGATGACAGAAAAGTAGCAACCCTACAACTATTAGTTGTCCTTTATTTCAGAGACCTGAAACAGCTTGTCACAGCACAACAGGGTTGGGGGAGCAAAGGCCACGTCGGACTTCAGAGCATCACAGTGCTGGTCAACGGAGTTACACTGCCATGGGACTGTGGGGTTTGGCTTTTCTCAGCCAGAGCCTGTAGCCACAACTTCCAGCTGACATCTTTCCATATACTTGTTTTGCAATTGCTATTTGAACCCTTCCATGCTTTTGGACTCCACAGATACTGGTGAGTTCCAAGACTAATTCTGCCCTTAATGAAAAAGTGCATGTCTGAAACCTGCTGCCTGAAGACATCTCTGTTCTCTCAACCTGAAACTCACCAGGGTATTTAAACGGTCCTTGTAAAGGAGCTGCTCTATACCCCAGCAATCCTTACTGCCTTATATATGTAACACATACAGCATATATCTATCAAGAGAGCAAGCCACAATGTTTTTATAATTATGTTACACTTCTTTTAAAATGCAGGGAGTGATGCTCAGACCTCCACAAATATACTCCGGATGTAGACGAACTATACTTATTCACAGTGACATAGAAGGTGAAACAGTAAACATCACTTCCCCCCCAACCCCCCAAAAAAGTTCCTTATGTTCTGTCTGCTTTTTTGAACAGTGCTGAGCACTGAGCCAATGTGTTTACAGAACAGTCTCCAGTGATGCTGGGCTCTCTGTCCTGTATGGTAATGTAATGCTGATTTATATCCTCTCACTGTGGGCGCATAGCTAGGACAGGTTTTCCTGTGTGCTTTACTTTGCATTTGCGAATACAGAATAAAAATTTCATGTCATGTTGTCATCTGTACATTAAAATATAGATAAAAGTATACATATATGTATATCATATATGCACATGCATATACACACTTTAATCATATAATCATTCCCTGGCTGCCAAGAAAGCCAGTGGGATCCTGGGGTGCATCAAGAAGAGTGTGGCCAGCAGGATGAGGGAGGTTCTCCTTCCCCTCTACACTGCCCTAATGAGGCCTCATCTGGAGTACTCTGTCCAGTTCTGGGCTCCCCAGTTCAAGAAAGATGAAGAGCTGCTGGAGAGAGTCCAGCGGAGGGCTACAAGGATGGTGAGGGGACTGGAGC
>Ga0065711_1002051_pt1 | contig 36986 bp, 21 predicted proteins | sample Hoacrofraction12_FD_59098 | JGI IMG/M metagenome (GOLD analysis project Ga0065711, IMG submission 59098) | Hoatzin crop microbial communities from Cojedes, Venezuela - Epithelial fraction 12 v2 (version 2) | ecosystem: Host-associated > Birds > Digestive system > Esophagus > Crop | place... | reverse complement strand
CCCCCCTGTAAAATCGGTTAATCCATGCATTTCTTTCAGATCACTAGATATCTTTACAGAGAGATTTAGGTACTAGTTTTTTTCCCTTAAAGTCGAGAAAGTTTCCTGGTGAGGCTTATGCCTGGAATTACCATCTTAGAAAAGAAATATGGAATCCCTACATCATTGTTTTATATATTCTGATATCTGTAATTACTTGGTAATTAATAGAGTATTTGTATTTTGTAAATAAAAATGATGTAATAATATTGACTGTTGTTATAATGCTGTCTGGTGTTAAACCATGGCAATGAAGGAGGGAAAATCACACGTTTTCAGCATTTAATACATACTATTTGATCAGTATGGGAAAAAAATAATTTCCCAGCAGACAGTTAATCTCACTTGGACAAAGGATATCCTTGCAATGCAAAATGTGCACTTTTCTTCCAGTTAAATCTTTTAGAAAGCAGAAATTGTATCTTGCTACCAAGTAGTAAATTGAGATGTCAGTGTTTTGTCCCTGAAACTCTTCTTTGAGATGAGTCCTTCTGACAAGTGCTCAGAAAGTTGAAAATCTCTTATTCTGTGAAAGAAGTATGTACCAAATATCACGGTACGTTTTAGCTGGCTTTGCTCGCAAGGTATAATTTTATACTCAAAAGCAGTACCATAATTTTTTTTCCTCATCCATTTCATCTATTTCCTATGAATTTTAGCAGCAGTCCATTCTTTAGAAAAAAAGCAGAATAGAAATGCAGTTTCTGTTGGTGCACTGAAGTAACTGGTAACTATAGATGAGGAATCTAAATGCATTTTACTGACTGCAAGATGTAAATAACATTGTGTTTGTGTTAGATTGCCACTCACGGTTTCCCATCTAACCACTGTCCTTTGTGTGCAGCTCTGGGATGAGCCACTGTGTTGTCCTGCCAGGGTTACAGCTCGCCGTGGCTGCCCTCTGGCTGGCAGCACCAAACGGGATACTTGGCCTTGGCCAACTTTATGTGTTAGAGTGTTTTTTCCTTCTGCTTTTCTCCTCCCCAAAAATCATAAAGCTTGAGCTCCTTTTCATGTATATGGTTTGAGTTTTTCTCTCCTTCCTATTTACAGACAAAACTTGCCAATGGCACTTCCAGTATGATTGTGCCCAAGCAAAGAAAACTGTCTGCAAGCTATGAGAAGGAGAAGGAACTCTGCGTCAAGTATTTTGAACAGTGGTCTGAGTCTGACCAGGTGGAGTTTGTGGAGCACCTCATCTCCCAGATGTGTCACTACCAGCATGGACATATAAACTCATACCTCAAACCCATGTTACAGCGGGACTTCATCACTGCACTGCCAGGTATGCCTGCAGGCGAAGGGAGCTTGCTCCTCTGTCTTGTCTTTCAGAAAACTGGCCTGCTCTGGCCTGCCCTGCTGGAGAGAGGTCTGTTCTGGGGTCAGTTTGCAAAACAGATGATAGCTTTTGAATGAGAAGCTCTATACCAGTATGAAATGTAGTAATATTTTATTTTGTATTTCTACCATCTCTCAAGGCATGATCTAATACCACCATGGTTTGGCTAGGAGTAAACGATAGCTCATATATGTATTGTAAGGACAGTTGTCGCAAGCCACAGGGCAGGGAGTTGTACTCTGAATGCTCACAACGATGCATGAGTAACAAAAATTTTTTACGTTAGAACTGCTGTTTTTGGTTGTTCAGCTGAGATTATTCGTTTTCTTACTTAGATTTTTTTTTTTTGTCTCTCTTTCCTAGTAAAATACCTTCCTGAAGCCATCACTTTGATTACGTGTTTATTGCTAACAGAGAATGGAGGACACGATCAAAGGATGGAAATGTTCTATTTTTTGCACATCTGTAGTGCTTTTCATTGAGAATATTATTGCAGCTGTTCTCAGATGCGGCGTTGGGTACATCTCAGAGAGCGCACGCATGAAGTAGTGTACGTGCAGTTTTGTATTGGCCCTGTCTTATAGATGGGAAAACTGAGGCAGTGGGAGAGAAAATATATACAGCAATAGAGTTTCAGAGCCAGACAGAAATTCCTGGCTCTTTAGTCTTTTTTCAGACTGTTAGATCGTACCTCTATAGATAGATAATTAGCAGATTGGCATTCGCATAGCATAGTCCTTAGTTTCAGATGGACCTGAACAAGAAGCGCTACAGGTGTTGTCTCTAAACAGCTAGCTGAAGAGAGGAGTTTCTTGCCAAAAGCTTGTTCTGTGAATGCCTTTGGAGAACTGCTGAACTCCGACAATTTGTTCGATCCAGTCATTTGATCATTCTTCAGAAGGGATTTCTCAACGTGAAATTTAATTTCTAGGGTTTAAAGATGGAAAAAAAGCATGTTTAACTGTGAATTGTACAAAGCATAAAGGCACTGCAGGAGTTTTGTTATGAATTTAAATACATAGACTGACTGGATTTCTAAGCTCGTTGTGCCCAGTAGTCAAATGGCTGTTGTAGCATTAAAAAAATAATAATCTTAGTTATGCTAAGTACCTGATTTATGTTGGATTTTAGTAGTTCACTGGCAATAATCTCATGTACTTAGAACAACATTGTAACTTGTGGAGCTGTTGTGTTTCAGAAAAATAGAGAGTTTTTTGAAAGTGCATTGGTTTCCCCACTTTTAAAGTGGAAGTATACATATAGCTACATACACAATTTTTCCAAGTTTCTCTCCAGAAAACTCCATCAAAGCAAGCTGGCACATCTTGTTTGCACTTGCTTAATTCTATCCTACAGGCCATTTTCTGAAAATTTTGGGCAAATGTTGTAAATATTTTCAGAGGCATTCAGAATTTCCTAGCCATACCGTATTTATTAGTAGTCTTTTCAGTTACCCAGGAAGCAGCTGGTTTTGCTGTCTCAGAGTCGGAGTATTTGAATAGTTGTGGGAACTGTGTGTTTAAATAATGTATGTGCATCAATTTGCATATTTGTAAAGTGTTAATGTCCTAGTGAATATAGCTTCAAGGGAGAAAATTAATGGCAAGGAATTACGCTGGTGCAGGCTCTGCAGTCTGTGCAGGATGTCCTGAGTATAGGCAGGTTTCTAGTGACGGCAGTGGGAAAGGGGAAGGTAAGAAACTTCCTAGGAAAGAGTGATGAACCTAAAATTTCAAATTAAGTCACATAATAAAAAAAAACCAACCTTAAACTCTTTTTTTTTAGCTTTCTGAATTTCTCTAGTGTTCAGTATTCTGGTTTCACTTGTACTCCTTCATTCTCTCTCCTGCTCTCCTCCTTGAGTAAACAAAACAATAAAGCTACTTCAAAATCATGAGGCGTCTTATCTCTGTCCTCCTAGCACTGTCCCAAAGAATGACCAGAATTAAAGATAGTTTTAGATCATGAGCACACTCTACTGAGTAAAATTGGCTCAGATTATTTTCCCAGTAGTTTGGACAGAATTAAGGTAGTTTGAAAAATACAGCTTAACTGTGTACTTAACAAACTTACTTCTGTTTCTGAAAAATAAGGCCTCTGCTTAGCATTTCTAAGCTGTTTAACATTTTTTGTGAGGAAAGTCATCTTTATAAGGGTTTTATGTGTGAAATATCTGAAACATTCTTGTCGGTATGGAGGGCTGAAGGGCTAATTGTGTTTCACATCGATTTAGCAAAAACTTCTGTGAGCAGAGATTTCTCTTTCTTAAGGAAGCAGCGCTTTGTTAGATACATGTCTCAGTGAGTTGTGCTGTTCCTAAAAAACATAATAATAAAATTGAGTTTGCGACCAAGCCAGAATAGCTCTGCCCTTCCACTTACCATAAATGTGAGGAGAGGCCAAAACACTGGTATTCCTTCTCTGCGAAGGGTCTAGGAGCAATGGCAAAGGGTGACTTATGGTCATGGGTGTGGTTACAACACCTCATTGCAGCAAGATCTCATGTGCAACTACTGATGATCCGGAAGGGGCAGGTGGATCAGAGGCAGACTTGTGGGTGAAGACTGCTGTGACCAGTTTATGCGGTGTAGCCCTGCTTCCTAAAGCCCCTTGTGTGTTCCCCATGTAAAATAATTTCTTGCTGTCACACTGCTTACATAAAGCCACCGGTATGGATTTGTAAATGTCCTGGTGCGTCTGTGAACAGCTTTGGGCCCATTGGAAGCGATGTAGACTGGGAAAGCAAATGTGCGAAGCAGGAGCACACGATGTCCATGTCTGCCCTACCAAATTGTGGAATTCCTGCAAATTCCAGTTCATGTTCACTAAAACGTGGTATCTCTCTTTCCACAAATTGCTATAGTGTCAATCTAAATTTACAAACACTCTTTTTTTTAAGTGGCTGTATATATCCGTTCAGATTAAGTACATAATAAAGGCTGCTGATGCTTTTATTTTGCAGGTTGACATCTAATTTTGCATCTATAAAGATAAGAAATGTCAGGCCTCTTTCTGCGCTCTCTGGTTGTGCATGGATGGTATCATTCACGTGCTTTTTCTGCGTATGAATGGAAGCATAAAATTCTAGGCAGAATGTCTCACCCAGAGCGTATTATAATTTTAGGATGTTTGAAAGGAGCGAGAGGAGGCATGCTGAATTTTCTCGTTTTAATGCATTGGAAGATAATTTTGAGATCTGTTGGTTAACGAAGGCAAAGATTGGGCCTTTTGTGTCTCATGAACTATAATCAGAATCAGCTGATTGCACCCAGTTTGGGTTTGCAGAAGTACAAACACGTGACTGTAAAAAGGCACTTGCTGCTTTTTCTTTCCCTGTCACAAGTAGGGCCTGGTCTTTGAGGTTGTTGTTTTAAAAGCAAGAAAAGATGTATTTAACTCTGTCCCAAATGTAAACCAGAGGGAAGATGCATATAATACCAATCTGCCATGCTTCCTTTTTGATTGGTCTGAATGTTATGCCTGAGGGATGATGGGGGCTAACTGCAGCTTTCACAAAGCCTCTGAAATTTGACCTGTGAACTGAGATAATCTCTTGATGCTGTGTCTCACTTGTGAATTACACAGCATCTGAGGGAAGCTGTATTTATGCAACATCTCATTTAAAAGGCATCTTACTTTCCTGAAGTCTTGCTGGTGATTAAATTTCAGTGGGTAAGGGCACATTTTTACTGGATACATCCATCCAGTTAAGAAACGCAGCATAACCTTCCTTGGCGCCCAGCTACGCCGACGTTACATCAGGCTGCTTGGTGCTAACCAGGCAATTGCTTTACATTTCACTCCAGCCATGTTGAAACAAAACTGGTCCTGGTGTTCACACTGGAAAATATTTGCAGATTGTACCACTTTGGTGCAGATTTTTTCTCCACCCACTAAAATAAATGAAACTAGCAAACCCGATTCACTTTCTCCTTACACAGCCTCTGCTTCCCTCTCCACTTCTCTGTGCATCTGCATATCTTTCCCTCCCCCATGTCTAAAGGTACCACTACCCTTCAGGGCACACATTGGGAATATATATTTTTTTCTTCATTACGTTTAAAAGCTACTGCTTTAGCAAAAACAGCTTTTGAGCCGTTGGAACATGAGAACAGCTGTAGCAGTGAGATGAGAAATGGTCCTAATATAGAGAGATTTTGGGGGCTGCGTCGCTGAGTTGGAAATGCCATCCATAGCATATCCCCCTAGTGCTAAAACCCATCGAAATAGATTGGAATGACTTCTTGGATTCTTTATTATTTTTAATGACTTGTTGTGTTATATCCAAAGGAAGTTGGAGAATGCTGTTCACTTCTGAACTTAGCCGCAAATGCTCTTCTGTACTGTTGGTCCAGCTCTACATGGAGAAGAGGAGATGGAAAGAGAGGCTGTCTTTGCACTAGCAAGGGGAGTTGTTTTAAACTCTGTGTCTCCCCAGAAAATAATCTTTTTTTTTTCTTTCCCCCCTCCCCCAGCTCGGGGATTGGATCACATTGCTGAGAACATTCTGTCATACCTGGATGCCAGATCATTGTGTGCTGCTGAGCTGGTGTGCAAAGAGTGGTACCGGGTGACGTCGGATGGCATGCTGTGGAAGAAGCTCATCGAGAGAATGGTCAGGACAGACTCCCTGTGGAGGGGCTTGTCAGAGAGGAGAGGATGGTGAGGGAACTGCATCTTCACCTCTCTTGCCCCAATTCGGAACAGTAGGTGCTGTGTGTTTCAGACCATGTTTGAGGAGGGGTGTTTAGCACCCTGAAACATCATCTTGGTTCCAAACCTGACAGTTACTTAAATCAAAATTCAGGCTTGGGGAGTTAGGGCATTATTTGGCTATGCAGGCAATGTGGCGGCTTTTTCCTCACCTTCCTCATGTGGTCGTGCTTTTATCCCACTGTGAGAAGTGGAATATACAGACAGAGATTTTTACCCCTAGCTGTCATTTGGTTCAAATTAAGAAGCTGCGTACGCCCCAGGGGAACACTAAACTAGTCAGCAGTTCAGAGCAGAAGAGCTTTTTTAGGGGTGGCAGTGGGGCAGCATGTGCTATGAATTAGTTGCTTCCTGATAGGTCTGTTTGTTTTCCTCAGCAGATTTTCACTATTAGATATCTGTTTAATTTTCAAACTGGAAGCTGAGGGTAGGTACCACGGAGAATAGGGGACTTTAGAAATGCAGATAGATTAGTTAATAATCATCTGGAATAGCCTTACTACAATGTGGGTCTCACTCAAGTTTGAAGCTGCTCTGTTAACATTTCATTAGAACTTCCCCTCTCAGGGGTATGTCCTTTAATACATAATTTTCTTTTCCAAGGGTGTCCCTAGGATGTTGGCAGAAGGGAAGCTGGGTATGAATATTTCATAAACAAGATAAAAGTGACAGCTCAGGCATTTTGGTTGCTATTAAAAAGAAAAAGATAGAGTTGCAAACAAAGACTTCTGTTTTATGGTTAATTTTGTTATACTGTTTGTTTCAGGAAGTAAAGGTGAGTAAATCAGGATTATGAAACATCCTTTAAAAATAAATACTATTTTGATCTACTTCCAGAAGTGTAGTGTTTATAAAGAGTGTAAAATAAACACAAGCGTGACAGTGGTAACTTTTGTGTGCCTTGTTCTTTCCAGGACTTCGGTTTCTGCTTTGTATTATTGAGGTCACAGTAAGTCCGAAGACGACCTTGAGAGGTTTTTCAGTCCCTCCTGTTTCCCAGAGGCAGAGCCAGGCTTCTCTTAAGTCATCCCATATGTTTGTCTAACTTATTCTTGAAAACCTTCACTGATGGAGATTCCCCAGGCCTTGCCTGGGCAAGGAATTCTACTGTTTCACTAATTTTAGAGTTAGAAAGGTTTTCCTAAGATCTAGGCTGTCTTCGTAGCTACAGTTTGGCGTATTATATTTACCCTACACAGACACGCAGGACAGTTTGTCATTCTCCTTTTTGCAGTCACCTGTTCCATATTGGAAGATTATCACGTTTCCTACATTTTGGATGCACTAACCAACCATAATCCTGTGTTGTCCTGTCCTCTTGTTGTTCTTAGTTTTCTCTGTTTAGACCCTCCCCAATTACTCTACTCCATTCTTGGAGGATGGTGTAATCAGCTGGGTGTCTTACTTCTGCCAAGATATCACCAGAGTTTGGTGGTGTGGGAAACATTGCTTTGCATGCTGGAGGACTCCATTTTATGCTTTCCAGTAGAACATGGTTTTTTTTTAACAATGCTATAATACTGTTACAAAGTTAATTACCCCTTCTGTAGAAGTTCTACTTAGCCATTATTCCTAATCTTGCACGCTGACATTGTTACTCAGTGGTGACCTTGGCACTTGTCTTTATTGAATTAGATTCTATTTATTGTTTGGTATTTCTCCATTTTGTCAGGAGCATTATGAGTTTAATCTTGTCCTCCAAAGTGCTTGTAGCTTCTCCCAGTTTCAGTACCATTGCACTCCCTGTTCCATTCTTTGTCATTAACAACAATGCTCAATAGTGACACATCTAGGACAGACTCCATGCCAGATCCCAGTTGCCATCCTGTTTGACAGTGCATTACCAGTAAACTGTGCTTTCTAGCCATTTGTGTGTTCACCCCAGATCTCTTCCAAGATCATACTTCCTTGCTAAGTCATGAGAACAGCCTGTGAGAAGAAATTAGGTCAGTTTGACATCGTCTGTTCTGGATTGATCAATGTAACCTGTTGTTTGTCACCTTGTCATCTTCATGTGATTGACTGTGTGCTCTAGAACTGCTAAGCTTTCGAGGTGGGGTTGGACAGTCCACAATTTTCTTGGTGGACCTTCTTCCCTTGTTTTAAAGTGCAACAGCTGTATTTGTCTTTTTCCTGTTCTGTGGAACTTTTCCTATTCCCAGCATCTTGTCAGAGATAAAAGCTGATAGTTCTCAAGTTGCTCCCTCCAGATTTTAGAAATAACATCAGTGCCAATTACTAGTCATACAGACACATGACATTTCTAAAAAACAGTTGCAAAATCCTGCTTCTCATCTCAAAGGACAGTCACACCCTGTTACTGCACCTCTTCTTCAGGTTTGCACTGTGTCCTGGACATTACTTTGACACAACAGGAGCAAATTGTGCCCTGTCTTTCAGATTCCCGTCTGATTAGCCCTAGAAGATACAACTGCAGGCGTAGTGGAGTGGTGAAGAGAGGCAGACAAGAAATACCCAGTGTCATTGCATCTCTAACGTATAGAGTTTTATAGCTTGTAATCGATGCTAACGCTGTGCGTGGAACAAGGAGGTGACTAACCGGACAGTTCAGAGTGATCGACGTCTGATGTTATTTGCTTATGGCTCCTCAGTTTGCACATGGGCTACCTGGTTTCTGTATTTGCAGCTCATAGTTTACAACAGAAACACCCAGTTTCACAGCACAGTAGCCTTCACTGACAGCTTGACAGGGAGCAATAAGAGTTACACAGATTTAGAGAAATATAAAACAGAAGCCCAAAATCTGGGCACAATGGTGTCCATCTGAATTCTTGATTGAATTGGCCAGTCATCAAAACCTGCAAACAATAGTTCCTTTTATCCCAGAGCACAGCACAACGGCCACTGGGATGCCGTGGAAATTCCGAGCAATCCTTTAGCTGAACTGTTAACAACAGACTACATGCAGCAAGGCAGGGCTGATAGGTAGCAAAAAGACCTTGTATTAGATCAGCTAGTAAAGTTGGAAACAAGAATAATAAAGTTGGAAACAATAAGCAGCTTTTCAGGCACATAGAAGTGTATACAGATTGTAATAGTTGTACCCCAAGAATTCCAGGATGTGTCCTACGTATTCTGTGTATCTACAAAGCATTTTTTTGTCTCCCTGGGCCAATAATTTTAATTTTCTTGTATGCACTCCCAGACTGGATCACAGTAAATAGGCAACCACCTAGTTAGTGGTTTGCCTGCATCCATGTGTCCCTTCTTCATGTGTGTTTGTCCCCATATGAGTGGCTGCTGGTGACTGTATTTGAAGACTCAGATGATTGCTCTGTCCAAAGTGGAAAGCACCTTTCTCTCAAGTCATACTTTAAGTACTTTATTTAAAGAATTATCAAAAGTTCTTTTCTTGAGCATTTGTTGTTTTGTTTTTTCAGTCCTATAGTTTGCTACTGCCTTACAAAACCTAAAAATGTTGGTTCATTGTTGGAATTTCCCTACTGCAAGTACATCAGGGCAGCTAATGTACAGTCTCTCAAATGAGTTTCAAGGTATACTCTATGGAAAGGACAAGAACGAAATGTGCGAGGAAGTATTGAACAATTAATTATACCATAATGGAGCGAGGGAGGGAGAAGTGGAGAGCTGGCCCAGTGTAAACTCTGTGCCTCTGATGCCAGGATTACACTTGGAGGCATTTGTGCCTCTCACCATTTTGTGAGGCATGTTGCCAGGCAGAACAGCAGTTACTACGCCCATGGTGGGGTTTACTAGCTTCCACACCGTGTTTGGTGGCTTCTTAACTTCAGGATGAGGAATTAAAGTTTTTTACACAGCAGGTAGTGATTGCCGTTTATGGATTTTTTTTGTAGCAAAAATCTAGCTTGGGATATGAGTATTCCAAATCAGTGTTGAAATGAGGGAGGCATCACAGATGAAGTGTTGCTTACCAAAATATAGTAATAGCAGTAAAATGTCCATGTACCAAAACTGATATTGTTCCTGCTAATGCAGTTAAAAGCTAGCCTTGGATGCATAGTGAGTTTGAGCGTTCCTTGGCTTCTTTCATTTTCTTTTTACGCGTTATTTTAAAGGTGACCTCTGATATGAGTATGTATATTTTGGGCATGAACCATTCTCACCTCCAACTGAGGCGTTGTAAAATGCCAGGAGAACCGTTCTCCAAAATGCTGGAACATGATTTGTGTTCAATGGGAGTGTTCTTTGTCTTCCAGGGGACAATATCTATTTAAAAATAAACCTCCTGATGGGACTGCCCCACCCAACTCCTTCTACAGAGCACTTTACCCCAAAATTATACAGGACATAGAGGTAAGAAACAGCTTGCAGAGTGGTGGGAGGGTATTTTGGGGTTTTTGTTGGTGTGTTTGGGTTTTTTTTTATATCTCCCTGATTTATTCATGATGCTGAAATTCTGACAATATTTCATTCTAATGAAATATTTAATTAAATCTGATGTGTCTGTGTTTGCCTGGAGTTTGTAGATCTGGGACAGTTCTATGAGGTCCCAGGCTTCGCCATTTGCTTAGAGGATGAGTTGGATTGTTCAGTGAGCTGTTTGCAGATGGAGTCTCTACACCTTGCACGTCAGATGTCACGGCAGCACCATACCATCTTGATTTTCTCTGTTGCACAGTCCTTTGCTCCACCCAGTGCAAATGAGACCCAATGAGATGTTACGGGCAGATATCGTGAACTGAGCTAGGGAGAAAGTGCATCACTTGAGACTGCAACCCTAAGACCCAGGGAAATAGGAAGCAACTGAGCATGGTTGCCTTGTATCCAGTGTGAGCAAATGCCGTGTTCTGGCAGTTTCCTAATGGCAGAAGCAGTGCTCAGGCACTGTTGTGACAAGTTTGTACAAGCACTCAGCTAGAACTCAGCTGAGACTGTCTCTTCAGTTGTTTAGTCACTGAGTCACAGCGAGTTAAAGGTTGGAGACAGAAAAAAGTTTCTTAGATCACCTCTTCCTCACCATTCCAGACAACACAGATGAGTTTAGCCACAATATGTTTTCCGGGCCTTTGTCTGTTAATTGGTTTTATTATGTGCATTGCTTCTTCTAGAAAGCAGTTATGCCATTGTATGGGCCTGATTGCAGGCAAAAAGCATGAGGAAAAGGATATGCTGTCTTCTTAAGCAAACAAAAAAAGGGGAGATAGTTCTGTGCTTTATTTTTACTTCTCTTTTGTCTCCTGTCTCTCCTCAAGACAATAGAGTCAAACTGGCGGTGTGGAAGGCACAGTTTACAGAGAATCCACTGCCGAAGCGAGACAAGCAAAGGGGTTTATTGTTTACAGTATGATGATCAGAAGATAGTAAGTGGCCTACGAGACAATACTATCAAGGTGAGAATGCTCCAGAAGGGCATACTAATGGCACGTAGTGCGTATGCCATAAATAATAGTGTCCTAATTTCAGTGACACCTACCCAATCTCTTGTTAGTAACCTAGCCTTTTCTTTTCCCCACTCACACCTGCACAACATGTATGCCTCTCTTACCTGGCAAGACAGACCCAGTTTTCTTACAAACAGACTTCACTAGGAGTTTTGATCCATCAGTAATTACAGGCTATGTAATTACTGTGCCCTGTACCCTGATGAGAAGGATAGAACCAATGTTCATAGGAAAGCCAGTAATATCAAAGATGTTAATATATTGCACCAAAGAGCCTTTAGAAGACTCTACAGATGCTGCTAAAGATGTTGTAACTGCACTATGGATGATGTGTTGTAGTGAAAAACAGTCCAGTCAAACCAGTAAGTGCTGAAAGATGAAAACCTTACTGAGCTGTCTGGTTTTCAATGTTTGCTATCTTAGATCTGGGATAAGAATACATTGGAATGCAAGCGAATTCTCACCGGACACACGGGTTCTGTCCTGTGCCTCCAGTACGATGAACGGGTTATCATTACTGGATCTTCAGACTCAACAGTCAGGTGTGTGCTCATGATTTGGGGCTTTCTGTTTGCCTCTAAGATTTTAGCCTTGCAAGCTGCTGAAATAATCTTTTCTTAAATGTGCCGTTCAGACGGTTCCGTGAAGTAGTTCAGCCTATTTGTTCAGGAGTACACTGCCCTTGTTTGTCAGATGCCCATGCAAATGGCTGTCAAGGAGAAATGAGAACCTAAGCAAAGGCCAGTCAAGGTCGAGATGACTTAGGAAGGCCATCTGGCATGTCACCAAGGTTTTGCATGTTTCGACACTCCCTGAGAAAGTTTTAAATACTCACTGAGAATAACTTTTTTTAAAAGTTGGTTGAAGTTTTCAAAACAAGTTTGAACATTTAGTCATCTGTTGTCACTTAATTTTAACAAAAGATGTATGACTAGATCTCCTGTAACTTTAATTAAATTTCAGCATGATGTTTCTTTTCATTAAATATCTCTAACTTTGCTTTCCTTCCAGTCTCCAGCAAAAGGCTGGACACCTCAAGTCAGGACTTGTGGTGCGTGTTGTGCAGATGTGAGGTCCACTAGACATATTACAGTGTCCCAGAGAGTCTTAATTCCTGCACATGTCAGTTAGTGAACTGCAATATGAACTTGGATGTGAAGGAGCTAGTCTGTCTTCTCCATGTTGTTATATATTCTGTTCTTGTCAGAGTACAAACAATGCCCATGCAGTGAAGTTACAGACAACGAAAAGCTATGTCAGTGGCCTTTTCTGAAGGCACATTAGCATGTGTTCCTATGGCTGCAAGCTCCTCATGATAATCACCATGCTTGCATGTAAACTACCACTGTTAAGCTAATAACCATTAAATATAGTTCCTGACATGTGATGCATGCAGTCTTGTGGTGCTGCTAGATTTTGGGGTCCTATCGTTAGTGGAAATCCAGAATTTTTGGCAATACCACCTGCCTGGAGATGGTGTGGGAACTGCACTGTGCTAAACAGATCGCAAAAGGAGAGGCTGGTTTCTGTAACTAGCACTATCATCTTCCATATCGGGCCAGGCAGGCCAAATTGCACACTGGCTACTTGCCCAGAAATACTTTGTTTCCCACTGTATCTATAAATGTTTGTGCAAACCCCAGAGGCACATAGGATGCATCACTTTAATCCGTGGGTCTCCTCAGGAAGAGGGGCTTCATCCAATAGACAGTACAGATGGGCTCTTAATGCTTGTGAGATCTCAGGGAGGCACTTGTCCAAAGAAGTCAGTAGGTCTCCAGCTCCTACTCAGTTTGGCAACCCTGTCTGCAAACTGCTCATCTGTTTATAGCTCAAGTCTTTTTTAGTCTGTGGGTTTTTCTCCTTTGCATTTTGTAATTGGAATGTAGTTTTCTTTCTCGTTTATAGTCTGTAAGTTGATGCACTTCAGCCTCCATAAGTTAGAAAATAAGACATTAGAAGTCTTTCTCACATCTTACCTTTTCTTACTGCTCACATTATTGGCAGAGGAAAGTTTTAACTTCTGCAGTGTCTGAAGTGCCTGATGGTACAGCCATTTTCTGCTCTCACGTAGTGTATCTGGAATACAGGTGTGATAGTGCCAAAAGAAACCTCTTTATGGAGGGCAAAAGAAGTTTGCCAACAGAATAGCCCAGAAGAAATAGTTTTAAGGCTTAAAATCTTCATTTCAAGTCCTAGAAGTTCTGTATGAAGCCTTTGTCTAACTTTCATCTTAAATTATATTTCAGCTGAAACAGTTGGTTCCAATAACATTAAATTGACATAAATGCTCTGTCTTAATTTGTGTATTCAACACATTCCTGGAATGTAGCTGTGTACCAGGTGCACTGCAAGGTAAATGCAATTCGTGGTGCAACTTGTGGCAATTACTTACGTTTGTTTGAAAAGCATTATCTTGTCTTCTGCTTCTGTATAAATTATCATTTCAGTTGATAGTCCTGTGAGAGAGGTCAAAAATTAAACCTGTTACTGAACTTGGTTCTTCACAGGTCATGATTAAGTACTCATTGAGTGGAAATGGAGTGTCTGGTACGCTGACACAACCAGGAAACATCAGTCTTTAAGGCCATCAATCTCATACCTTTCCTCAGCACTAAATTCCCTTAATTAAAGAATGCTTTTTTCATGGCTGGATTATTTTTATGGTGTTAACTGCATTGCAGGGTTTTTGGCTGCTGGACCGTCTCAATGTGTGCATAATCAACAGGCTTACGTAATACATCTTTTAATGAACTCTTTAATAGATGTAGATAGAACTTGTGGTGTTTGCTTCTCTAATGTTGCTAGAGAGTCAATTGCCTCTTCCTATCCCCCTCTCGCTCTGCAGAAAATCCACTGTACGGTCCTTTAACTCTTTTCTCTCTGGTTTGAAATTTGAAACTGCAGGGTATGGGACGTGAATGCAGGCGAGATGCTGAATACACTGATTCACCACTGCGAAGCAGTACTGCACCTCCGCTTCAATAACGGCATGATGGTGACATGTTCCAAAGACCGTTCCATTGCTGTGTGGGACATGGCTTCACCAACAGACATCACCCTGAGGAGGGTGCTAGTAGGGCACCGAGCTGCCGTCAACGTAGTGGACTTTGATGACAAGTACATTGTATCAGCATCAGGTGACAGAACTATAAAGGTGAGGTGTTTCAGAAGCTTTTTATTTGCAGCTTGCAGCACTGGGGTATTTAATAACCAAGAACAGTCACCAGACAGGGAAGGTGGTCCTTGGCAGCTATTACACAGATATTCCTTTAGAAGCAGTGTTCTTCCTGCTGCTCATTTCCACTCATTCCTCCTCTGTTGAGCTTGCACAACTTGTTTACAGAGCTGTATGACAAATCAGATCCAGGTACAGACGCAGTTGAAAAAGGACTTTTTTTTCTGTGTTCTTTTTTGGCTTGACCACTTCCACAATCTGTTTCAAGCATCAGTCATTCAAACAGTTGTCAGAGGGCAGCATGGGGGCAAAAGTGAATGTGAGCGGATAGGAGTCACTTAAGTGTTACTGCTGTGATCCCAATCTGCAGCGTTAAAACTGAGGAAAATCAAGATCCTGTGTAGACTAAACCATAGACCTAGAGTGCTAAAGCCTGATTTTGGAAGCTAATTCTCATATGATGTGGCAAATTCTTCTGTTTACAGTGACCCAAGTTGCTAACAGTTGCAAACTATAGTCACAAGTCATTGGAGGGGTATTTTTCCCAGTCGTAATGATAGCATCTTCAATGAATAAAAACATTCTGGATACACCTATATATCATACAGATACCAGTTTTTGTTAGTCTCTTCTTAATAATTTTGTCTCTGTGTGGTTCCCTTCCCCTTCCTGTCACAGGTATGGAACACTAGTACCTGCGAATTTGTGCGCACCTTAAATGGCCACAAACGAGGCATTGCATGTCTGCAGTACAGAGACAGGCTAGTAGTGAGCGGCTCTTCAGATAATACTATCAGGTGAGAGACACACTCCCCACTGCAGAGTTCTGTGCAAGCACATTGTCTCTGGTTCCCTGGGACGTGCAGAGGTTAGGCAACTGAAATGCTCTGTACCCTTGTCATCTTTGAAATATGCTTTCTTTGGTATGGAACATTGGGAACTACTGGAAAGAGATATTAGAAACCTGTTTTACTGTGTTGTCTTTCATCCTGTGTATCTCAAGAGTCCCATACTAATCAACAAGGTGCATTGCGCCGACAATTCTGGTGTATGAAAGAGCTGGCAAGTACCACTTTCTGTGATGTCCTCTTGTGATATTTTAATTGGGCTATGTGTCTAGTTAAAGGGGTCATATTTGCAGTAAGAGGCATTTAATCCTCTGTAGAAACCCTCCTGGGTTCTCGCCAAACTCTTCTCGTGATACTTGGCACCTGGTTAAGTTTGGAACAGCTGGTTTAGAGCATGAAGTTCAGTTTGCTGCCTTTTGCACTTCTCCAGCTGCCCTGGTTGCAGTCTGAGATTTAACTCTTTCTGGTATCATGAGCCAGGATTTCTCTCTGCGTCCTGCAGCTGCTGGCAGAGGGATGTCCCACTAATCTCGGGGTGTATGGAGCAGGCTTGAATAGTAGTGTACGTGACGTAGAGAAATGGCTCTGTTGTGCAAACAGGAATAAGAGCAACATCCCTTTTGCCTTTGTCATTGGTTTAAATAATTCCCTGCCTTCTGATAAAACTTGAAAGCTGGACAGTGTAAGCAGAAACTCTCACTTTGCACGTCAGTAATAATTTCTCCTCAGTGAGAATGATTCATGCTGCTGTTTGTGTGTGGACTTTGCTTGCAACATGCTGCCTCTCCCTGCTTTGCGTTCTGTAGGAAAACGGTGATCCTTTGGTTGACACCATCAGCTCATTGTGCCAGATTTTAGTATAAGGCCATCTGAGAGTACAACCAAGAGAGCTGGAACCCTTAATCAGGGGAAGAAGTATTACAGGCATTGTGTGAGAGTAGCACTGCTTATACATGGTGAGAACTCCTGCACTTCAAGTAGAAAAAAGTAACCCTCTGCAATTTTATTATGAAACTTGGTCTCAGAATTAGAGTTAGAAATAGTTAAATATTACAGCAGTTAGGGAAGGATCTAAAATATGACTTGCAATCCTAGTAAAAATAAATGTCAAGATAGTGATAACGCTAAAGAGGAATACAGTTACTTTTATGCTTACATTGGACAAAATCTGTAGTTGACAGATAAATTGTGCTAGAATTTTAGGAATGTTGGCAGTGAATCTTAATAGAAGTAAGTTTGGCAGCTGTGTGGGGAAGGCATAAGACTCACCTGGTCACATCATTTTCTCCCAGCTGTTAGCAGAGGGCACAAGTCAGTGGAAGGGTGATTAAGAAAGGGCAGGTTACTAAGTCATCTTTGTGGGTGGCTTGGCGCTTTGTATGTTTGATTTTAATCCATTGTAAAATGCCAGGTGTTGTGTGTGTGTTGGCCTTTAGTAGAGTCTGCCTTCTGGTACAGAATTTGAAGTTCGTTGTTCCTCAGTTGCAGCAAAACTTTTTTCTGAAAGATAATTCTGTGATTTCTAGTTTTGCGATTGCAAATATAAGGACATGTGAAGTAGCTCAGAAATGGACATCTTTCTTCTGTAGAGAAACTCCATGTATAAAAATGATTTAGGTTTTGTTTTAGGCCAGAAGTGTCACCAGTGTAAGAGGACACAGCTACACAGGCATTGCTATCTGTTGATTTCCATCTGGTCGAAACTGGTCCATCAAGTTTAAGCCAATCACTTCAATATCTTAGCCGCTAGGGCCAAAGTTCTTAATTGCTACAGACAAGCATTGTGTAGAAAAAATTTAAAAAAAAAAGATCATTTAGAGCAAGAAAATAGAGTCAGACTACATAATCTTGAGTTAATTTTTAAACTTGATTTGCATGTGTGTATTCAACCTCCAGTGTGTGCACACATGGGGATCTGATACTGGGTTGTTTAGATAATAGCATTCTCTCTAGGAGATGGGGATTCGGGCTCACCTGCCTTCTGTACATCTGACAGCTCTGCCAGGACTTAAAGTGAATTAAAGGCTGAGATAATTGCAGACCTCCCTCCACTATCAGAAGTTCTCCCAAAGTTGTAGGAAGGAAGACTGGTAGTGTTTTTGGCTGTGTACACTTTGTAGTGAATTTTCTTAGTTAGTTCTCAAGCCCTAAGAGTAGTTCTGTTACTATTTGGTCCTTTGACTATTTAAAGAAGTAGAAATTTGAGAAGGTTATCAAATCTGGGAGGTACCTTTAGCAACAATTCTGCTAGGAGATTCTGCTCTTACATAGCAGTTATCTGTTTTGTACACGAAGGCCCATTCCCCACATGGCTAGGGACTTGATTATCTCTTCTAATCCCATTCATATTCAGGTAAAACCTCAAACTGGGACCTGAAAATACAGGCCTGAATTAGTGTGATGCAGCCTCCCAGAGCTGCTGGCAATCTCGGGATCCATGGCAAGGAATGGCAACACATGACACGGAAGTTCCTGGCACAAGATTGCTCCCCAGACCTTGCCGCACCAGTTCATTTCTGGCATTGTCTGTCCTGTTACAGTCCTTGAGAGACTTTATGCTCTCTGACCAGCTAGAGTGCCTTTGGCTGACCTCTGCAATGAAGTTGCTTGCCCTGACCTTGCCTGGTGTGCTGGTACTCATGTGAAAACTATTGGGATCTTCACAGATTCCTGGAAGATCAGCTTCATGGATCGAAGAATCGCCTTGTGCTCCTTGTTGGCCTCAAACGTTCGCATAGACAAATCCTTTCCCAGTTCTACAGTGACAAACCACTGGGTCTGGGTTATTCCCTGGGGGACCTGAGAAGTAAGATATGTGGGGACAATTTCTCTCTCTCTTTGTCTGTCTTTCAAGGAAAAGTGACCTGACCCCTCAGCAGCACGTGCTGTTTTGATATGTGTCACCCAGAGAAATTCCATGAACCATCCGTATTTCTCACTGCTGTGAAGTTCGTGTCAGTCTGAACGCTAATCGAACGAGCATTGAAGAACATTTTTAACTGCTTTCTTTCAGCTGTGTGTCAGGGAGCTGCAGTACCTACTGCTATTAAAAGATTCCTGTATGAGCAGAGCATGTCTCAGCCAGAGATGGAACACCTGTAGACAATACATGTCAAAAGAATTTCAGTTCTTGTAGACAAATAATCTTTCTTTATCCATGGTAGTTGGGAGTCATGTCAAAGAGCTGACAAAAGTATGGAAAGTAAGTAGACTTAATTAATAACTGTTTCAAGCGTTTATTAAATATTTTTCAAGGTAGTGTGTAAGTATAAAAATTGATGCATTTTTATTTATTCTCCATGCTAAAAATCCTTCACAAAACCCAAAACTCTGGGTTATTTATAGTTGAGAGGATAATGCATTGCTGGGTCTCTTACTGGGATACTGTGTGCTGGTTTTGGTGCCACAACTTTTTTAAAATACTATATTGTTAGAAACAGTTAGCAGAGCGCCACATGAATTATTTGAGAGCAAGAAGAAAATGCATTACAAATTAATTCCTGTACCTTTCACCGTTGTATTGGTGTCTTAATTTGTCCGATGGTAGTCTCCAAATCAGAAATAGGCATGTAGTGGTACAGAAAGGGGCATGTGCCCTGTGAAGGTGATCTTACCCATTGGAACAAGCTGTCAAGGGGACTGGTAAGTCTTCCTCTCTTAATGTCTTAAAAGTGAGGCAGGATACTTTTATGAAAAATCAACTTCAATAAAATAAGGTTGAGGCTCACTGAAGAAAACTGGGAGGTATCCTGTGTTACTAGAGCAGTATATACTAGACACAACTGGTCTTAAAATTTTTGGATCTCTGACTCATTTCCAATGTGATATTGTAACATAACAGGGTCACGTTGAAAAGCATGCGTCAGCTTAACAGCAGGAAAAGGAGTGATGAATGCAGTTTGTTTCTTCTTTGTTGTTTCATCATAATTTGTATTTCCAAGCTTCCAGTTACTACAAGCAAAGACCAAAAGTTTCATTGCAATGATCAGATATTCAAAAGTTTTTAGTGCTTCTTTGTACTCTCTTCCAGGCTGTGGGATATCGAGTGTGGGGCGTGTTTACGAGTGCTGGAAGGCCATGAAGAGTTGGTGAGATGCATACGCTTTGATAACAAGAGGATAGTCAGTGGGGCATATGATGGGTGAGGCTGTCAGTGCAGTCAACACCTTGCATCTTCCTGTCTGTCTCAGTGTCTCACAACCCACTTCTCTGTATCTTCCTTATAAATATTAGACTCCTTGTCTGTCATATCAAGAGGACCTCTTCATGGCCAGTAGATCAGGACCATGCTACAAAATGTACTCTTTTTTCTTCTTTTGAAATAAGTCAGTGTGATTTGATGTGTGTGGTCCAGTTCTTTAGCTTATAAGAATATCTGACCAACTCAACCTGAAACCTCTTCTAGCTGAACCTCTGGTAAGAACAATCTTTCCCATCTGGCTACTTCTTCTGGACCATTTGCCATCACAGACTAGGTGTCTGCACTCCCACATGTTTCCGTTAGTTATTACCACCTGCTTTTTATGTGGTTTACTTTGTTGACAGCATATTTTTCTCCCATTAAGCTGTATAAGCTTTACAAAGGGGAAATGCAAGAACCAAGCTCAAGAGCAGAAGGATTGCTGTAATTTTTCTTGAACTGGTGTATTATCTAAGCTGTACTAACAGTTAATTTTTTTCTGTGAGCACCTGCTCTTTTCTCTTTAACAGATCCGTGGTGTTTGTCTATTTTTTCACTACTAGGAAGATTAAAGTGTGGGATCTTGTGGCTGCTTTGGACCCCCGTGCTCCAGCTGGGACCCTCTGCTTGCGAACCCTTGTGGTAAGAGCTTTTGGTGTAGGGGTGTTGCAGGCGGAAGAAAGGTGTGCATGATTGTGGCTATCTTGAGCCATGAAAACTCAAGTCCACTTCACCCCAGCCTGCAGGATCTAGAAATCATTTCTAGGGGTCTGGCTTTTTTGGATGTCCAACTTTTGTTTTAATGTTGCAAGCTATAAAGCATTAAATATTAGAACCTGTGGACTTTTCACTCACTTTTTAACAGTCTTGTTCTGTGTTTTGAAGTTAATAACTAAATCCGTTTTTGAGACTTGTCCTTTTGGAATCCATGTGCCAGTGGGTTTACTTTAACCTGTGTGTGCTTGATCATGTAGTAGTAAGTTGTCTGAATTGTTGACATGAAATTTCTTAAAGAAAAGTAGCACATCCCAAATTTGAGGAACAAGAACAAAAACACCCTTGGGATTGCTCTTAACTGGCTTTTGAATGTTTAAGGAAAAAACTGGTAAAGACTGGAACCGACAATGAAATTGCCTCATGCTTGAAACGGCAACTACTACTTTCATGCTGTCCATTAGTATTTAGTGCAGGTCTGACGATAGTGTAGTTAAAATGTTATTGTGTGAGCGTTAACAACATTCACAGTCATGCGTAACAGTGGCTCTGCACTGGACTTACAATAATGTGGGAAAGTTGTGAGAAAAATGCTGGTACAGCCAAGGCCATAGCATCGTTCCTATAAGCATTCCTCCGTCACATCCACCCAGAAAACTTGCAGTGCTGCTGGGGATGAAGGAAGATTCCAACCCAGTACCAAATTCTCATGGAAAAAGAAGTACTAAGTGTATTTATTTTTTATCTAAGAAGTGTTAGAGCAGTGTTTGGTTTAGTACACGTTAGACCTTTCCCTGCTGTGGCGTGTGACTGTAGTCTGTGCTCTAAAACAAGAGGACTCTGAGGCTATCTGACTCCCTGGCAGTGCGGTTACCTCTCACCAGCTGAGCTGTGCTCGCTGACCTTCTGCGCACTTATCAGCCACCTGAATTGCTGCTGTTGCTGTCGATTTCACTGAGTATTTTACTTCGTGTTTGGTACAGGCTGTGAGGGTTACTGTGACTCAACTGACAGGCAGTAGATCATTAAGGTGTGCTAACTCTTTTCCAATCATGTATTTGGACCATAAGCTGCGGAGTAGGAATCTGTGAGAGCCTTGAATGCCTGTAGGTACTATGTTGAAAAACCTTCTTGTTAGCCAAATAGAACTGCAGATAATTTCCTGGCTGAATTCCAGAAAAAACCTTTGTCATCAGCCACCCAGTTCCGAACTATGGAACAACTCTGTGCCTGTAAGCACGTATCCTGAGAGTCTGAGACTTCAGCTTGGTATTAGTAGTGTTCCTGCTCCAGCCTGAGACAAATGTATGCCTAGTAACCTGTAGACTTAATTTAACTGGTGTGATTTCCTCTGCATTTTCCAACAGTGGACAGCCGAAGTGCCCCAGCTAATTATATTATAAATCAGAAGCGGTGGAATGGAAACACCGTAGGAATCTCAACACATGGATACTCATAAATCCCCGTTTGATAGCAATGGAGGGGGCCAAAAGAGGAGGAACAGAGGAAGCTGTTGTAGTGCTTTTAGGACTCTCCATGTTTCTGACAACAGGGCGTCCTCATACCCGCTTACCCATGGTTTGTTGTTTTTTTTCTCTTCCCTCGGCCTCCAAAATTAAACCTGGCTGCACAATGAACATCGTGGGTCTCCTGCTGCTCGTGTTCAATTTTCAAACAGTAGGAGGAAAGTGCACAGATAACAAATGCTCGCTGCATGCCAGGTCCCTTCCAGTTTTGTCTTCCGTTAGCTGGAGCAGCGGCCACATGAATTTGACGGCAGCTTTCTGGGCACAGAACAAGCACACAGTTCAGCTTTCCTTACAAACTAAAGAGTCCAGGTCCTTGTGGCCTCAGCTTAGGGTGTGCATTCTGCTTATTGCCACTGCAACAGCAAAGGGCAGGTGCTCTGTGGAACTTCTAGGGCAACCTTACTTAGCCTAGAGGGACTGTGAGAAAAAAGTGAGTTTTGGAAGTACCTCTCTCTCGGTGTCTCTGTGAGCTATCCCTCAGTGGATCTGACTGTTGTAGTGATATTTTTTAGCAAGATCTTCTTTACTTCACTGCTACAACACAGACTCTGAAAAAACATTTCCTTTTGGAATAGGTGGGAAGACACAACGCCATAAGGTGTTTTTAGGATGAATTTGAGTTATGGTTAGAAGATCAGAAAGGTTCTAATGATTAGACTGTTTTAAAAATTTATATTAAAAATGGAAAAATGACTTTTGTGTGTGTGTGTTTTCTGTTAATTTTAATTCAAAGATTCAGAGATTCACTTTAAAGCAGCTGTTGTGCTTTGCAAACTGAGCTGTATTTTTATAGTCTTGTGCCGTAAGACAGAGGCTTCCCATTTAGTAGCTAACAATTCTCTTTTGTCTAAATGTTTGAGAAGCCTGTAGTTGCAGTATTAAACTATTTTAAGACATGTTTTTTTCCTGACCCTAGGCCCCTTACAACGTGTGAGCACAAAAGAGAAATATGTATTAGTGGAAAAGATAGGACTCACCCTAGCTGCGTGGTTTCTGTTCCGTTCTGACTGCGGAGGAGGCGGCTACTGCTCACTCTTGCAGCAGTGTAAGCACCAAGAAAAAAAGGCAACACAAAAGGGAAAGCATAGTGGATTTGCTCTTTGATATCAAGAATCTTGCCGTTACCTCCTGTTAACTACAGTCTGAACTCTTGCCAAATCGTCATGCCATTTCTACTCGGCCTCAGAGCAGAATGCAAACTGCCTATAAAGAATGCCCTTTCTAGTTCATATTTTTAGAACTGCTTAAGTGGAATTATTACTGTGTCACTGGACTTCACAACAGGCTCCCTAGTATCCTCCAGTATCAAGCTCTTTCCTCTTCAGTAGTGGCAGCGGTGCCAAGTCTTGAATGCAGAGTTCTCATCTCTCCCCTTGTAACCTACTGCATCTGGGAATGCTGTGATTTCAGGAAAGAGATTTGTCATGGAACAAGAAGGGCAGCTCCTATCAGCCTCGCCAGACTGAATTATGTGGTGGAGGGAGTTTGGTTTGTTCTGCAGAGTGCGTGTCCAGTATTGGGATTTAAGGAATAATGGGATGACTCTAATGTAAACATCCTGCGAGCCAAGTACTCAGATACAGCAAACCTTTTTCACTAAAAGTGGTCTTAATTTACGCTGTGTGATGGTGATGCACACTGTGTCATGTGAGGTTTGCTGAGAAATGAATAGAACACTAGAATTCAAGCCCAAGCTCATCTTCCCTGCTTTATCCCAAGTGCCAGCAACTTTGCAAAGTAACATGCTGTGTCTCCTACTTGCATTTAGGAGCATTCTGGAAGAGTCTTTCGACTGCAGTTTGATGAGTTCCAGATCGTCAGCAGCTCACATGATGACACCATCCTCATCTGGGATTTTCTGAATGACCCAGCTGCCCAAGCAGAATCCACTCGTTCCCCATCCAGAACATACACCTACATCTCAAGATAAATAACACTACACTGTACCTCACACTCGCACAGGTAAAAAAAAAAAAAAAATTAAAAAAAGTATAATGAGGCTTAAAGGTGGCACTGGATGTAGTGCGAGCATGCTGCTTGAATAACTAGCTGAGTCTACCAGTATTTCGCATCTTGGTTGGACAGTAATTACAGTGTCCTGTAAAAGGACAGGAATGGTTTTGATACCTTAGAATAGGGACTTTATTTTAGGATTTGCAGCATGTGGCGCCTGAGAGTTCCCCTGAAGAACTCCTCCTCCTCTGTCCATCATCATCAATAATCAAATCAGCTATCACTGCTGTCCAGGAGGAAGAAGGGTTTCTGCAGAGTGAGTAGAGCAGCTGCTACCTAACAAGGGGATGCAGATGGCCTAACCCTGGGCAGTTGTCACCAGGCAGGAGGGTTTTGCCAAGAAGCGTCAGCTTTATTCCCTCCTTCTGAAGTGGTGACCATTCTTCTCGCTCTGCAGCAAGCTGATTCAAGAGAATGGTTTGGCTAGGGGGGGAGACACTGACACACAAGCCGAGATGAATTTAATCGAGATGCATCAATGTGCAAAATCATTTAGTCATAGGGCCTAGCCCTCTTCTTTCTAGCATAGCACAAGTTTTCAGTTGTTTATATTGGAGCCTGGCTGATCTGCTCGTCACCTTATCCTTTTGTCTTGGCCAGCACAGTGTGGAGAGGACGTAATGTTTCATATTTTTAGGTCAGTTGTAGAGTGGATTTGATGTTTGTGAGTGGAGTAGGATAGCATGATTTCCCACTTTGGTGGGTACGTGCATAATTCTGTTAATAGCTTGAGAAAAATGGCAGAAGGGCTAACAGGCTTCTGCAAGGGGGTGTCCACAGTGACATTTTCCCATGCAAATGTGCTCTGTCATAGGGCACATCCTGTATCCCATCTGTTTGATTGGTAACTGTACAGTGATGCTCTAGAGCTGTCAGATCAGCTGTCTTGATTTTCTCAAAAACTCTGGTCAATCAGATGTTCTTCTAAAACATTAAAAGGTTTAGTACAAGTGGGATTTGTTTGGTTTGTTCTGTTTTTTGTTCCCAGGACTCATGTAAGCTGCAGTATTTAAATTATCTGCCAATGCCAGGACAAAAGAACTATCCACGTAACCAATACTTGCTGAAGAGAGAGGCTCTCAGACTTGTTTCTGCAACAAAGTTGGCATGCGGTTGATCTCAGACAGGGTCTACTCGGCGCGGCTGACTGCTAAAGTGCTGCTATATCAGAAGATGACTTTTATCTCTCATGAACAGTTAACATTTTTAAACTTTCCCCTCCCTTTCCTCCCTTTCCTCCCTCATCCCCCTCTTCTGGTCACTCCGCTTGCCTTTACCCTGTTTGGTTCCCCTCCAAACCCTGTCACAGATGTCCTATGAATATATTTAAGATGTTGCCAGAATGTGTTGCTTTGCTGTTAAGCAGAAGACTTATAGCCACAGTGCATCCTGCTGAGAGAGTCACTTCAGGGTGGGGAGGAGGCTGCTGCTCCCAGACTGAAATCAATATCCATTGCTAGACCTTTGAAAAAGCATTCAGCTCTGAAGAGCAACAGAAACACAACAGCCAGACCAGCCCCCCCGACTTCCCTGCGGCTTTTGGCTGTTCTGACTGCAGACCTATTTTTTGTGGAGAGAGGACCCTTGAAATTTGACTATTATGAGCCAAATCCATCTCTTTCCTCTCCTGCCTGCTATGCTAACCCTTTGGAAGCTGGATGTGTATTATAATCTCTCTTAACATCTGCTTGGCTGGGGAATGCTAGTCAATGAAAAGTTAAACTCTTCTGCCAAAGTCCCAAGCATGATAGGCTTGCGGCTGAGATCCCGTCCACCCCTGCCCCGGGTGAAACATTGGTCCAGGGCAGTATTTCACTAGCAAAGGGATTGTCTGTACCATCTTCCTCCTGCTGTTCTCCCTGAAGCCAGTGTGTTGCTGATGGCTTACGAATCATTCTCTAAATTGGAGGAAGTTTGAGGCTGGGGTGAGGAGGAAAGCTGGATATTGCTCCTTTCTTTCCATTCCATCTCCCCTCAGAGAGGCTGTAGCTGGGTGCTGGAAGACTGAGCTGCTGAAAACCTTGTGGAGCTCTCAAGATCGAGCCACCTGAGAGGGGAGATACTACACCAACACTCTGGCCATGACAATAAGACTTTGCTCACCTGAAGGAGCAAATGCACAGTCTGCTAGTGACAGCAGATGGGTAAAATGAGTATGGCCATGAGTACAGTCAGTACAGTTAGCAGTGGCTCCAGGCCAGTTCTGCAGTATTTCTGGGGCTGGCCTTGCGAGAAGGCCTTCAGAGGGAGAGCCTTTGATGTGCTTGTCTAACCTATGTGCATGCTGCGTTGCAGTTTAGGGACACAGGCTGATTAGTCCCTTTGCTGATAGCTGGACTGGATCTTTGCTTTCTAGCTGAGGCTTTTGCAAATTGCCATTGTTTAGAAGATAAAAATAGCCCTAAAGATGAGGGATATGAGAAACAATTCTGCATGTCTTTGAATGAGACGGAGAGGTCTAGGGGAAAATAGCTCTTTTTACAGAGCTGGAAGGAATTGCAGCAGGCCTGCATTTAGATCAGGGAAGACTGTGTAAATCAGTCCCTGGCCACTCCAGGTTTGGGCTCAGATCTTCTACTGTAGGTCTCGAATAACCCCTGCTGCCTTAGTGGGGAGTTGCTCCAATCCCATGGTAGGAAATCACGGACCTTCGTCTCTGGGCTGGAGGGGTTTTAAACGGCTTTGTTAGCACCCTCTAAACTTGGAACTTGGCAGATGGGAATTTTTTTTAAGCTATTCTCATCAACTTCACTTTGCTGGGGAAGCAGTTGCATTGTTTCTAATTGCTTGGGATGTGCTTTTTCCACCAATGAAGTTTTGCAAGGAGCTGGGCCATGAGTCCCCAGAGAGCACTCCAGAGGGCTTAAATCATTTTGGTGACGGCTAAGACAGACGAAGGTGACGAAGTTATGGAGGAAGGGAAAGCTGGTGCTTGGGGAGTACCTAGTGTGGTTCCTGAAGCACATGGGCAGCAGTGTTGAGCATCAGCTCCCTGTATTTTCATTGAGCTTAGAGACTACATCAGTTCTAAAGAGCATCTCGGGGCGTGTGATGACACTCCAGTTTTCTGTTTGAACTATTACTGTATAAGAGTCAAACAGGTTAACGATTAGACTCTGTTCAGTTAACACTGACAGTGTCACTTGCCTCTGCAGTGTCATAAAAGTTCTGAGTCACAGTGATAAGTTCATGCACAACTAATTTTGGCACTAATTTTAAGTCTAGGAAGGCTGTTGTGGATTTCAGGCAGCTCTACATATCAGGCATACTGCAGTCCCAAAGCCGAAGTGGCAAGGGAGCAGAGAGAATCAAAGTTTACATCCCAGACTTTCCTGAGTTGAAGTTCTGAGTCTTATTCTTAATGTTATTTGAACACTGTTCCTCTAAGTTCAGTTACTACAAGGTCTGCAGCATGATTACGTATCAGCAGAGGTTTATATGACCTTGGCTGCAGATTTAATAGTTGTTTTCCTCAGTTTGGTCATCCTCTGTCTTTTATGTCTAGGTTATTGTAGAAAACAATGATTTGTTACTCCAGCCTCTGAAGGCTGCAGAACTGCCTAATATTTTAATTGCATCTTTGTGGCCAGCACCTACGTACAAGGATGCATTTTATTTTGCTTGTTGAGAGAATTTGGGAGAACCGAAAGACTGGCTGGCCAAACACAGAGACAACACTATTGCTGATTGTCCTTGGTTGTCATAGCCCTGCTTCTCCATGCTGCTATTCTGTAACTTCTGAACGCTCTTGGGTCTTCAAGTGGTACCATAGTTTGAACTCTGCTGTATAGAGCTGTTTAAGGTACAGTTATTGAGCAACAGCTGAAATCCATTTTCGGCACGTGGTAAGAATGGTGTCTTACCCTCAAGGAGGGACTGTGTCTGGGTACTTCATACAGAACCACAGAAGAGCGAGGATTCCTACCCCACTCCCCAGGTTGTGCAAATTTTCTGATAGCTAGGAAGGAAACTGAAGTTAACTGATCTAACTTGAACTTGAAACTGCCACAGCCTGACATTTGGTGGTGCTTATTGTGCACCCAGGGAGGAGCAATCTGGTAAGTAGATCTCGCAATGTCAGAAGAAAGTGGCTTTTTCAAACACACACCCCCCCCGTGTGTGTGTGTGTGAGTGTGCAAGCGTGCATGTGAGAAACAGGTTTCAGCATGAATTGGATGGATAATCCCTCAGCCAGGTTGGAGTAATTACAGAGTTTATAATGAAAAGAACTAGAACGTGCCTGCTGAAAGGAGGTAAAAAAAGGGCTGGAAGAGTCTGTGGGCTTTAAGTGTTGCACATCCGTTTGAAATGAAATGAAATACCTCTGCTGCATAGAGATCGGCACTTCTCCCACAAGTAGGAAGCTCACACTAGCCTTCCCCCTTGGACTATGGGATGGAAAGTACTGGAGGTGTGGGACATTCAGAGCAGGACAATCCATTATGGCCACACCATCTCCTGCTTGTGACTTTTTTGCAATAGGGCACAGTTTTGCTGCAAATATTTCTCATCCTCAGAGGAATACAGCTTGCTTTAAAATATGCAAATAGAAAATGGCATGAAGGAATTTGCAGTGAGAAAACTTCTGTGGCTGTCTCGTCTGGAGCAGGTCCCTCTGATCCCCATTAACATTCAGGGACAGACACATCCGCTGTTGGAATGGAAGGATTCAGGTGACNAGAAGTCTGTGATCATCAAAAACATGGAAATGCTTTACACTTGTTTCTAAACTGGAAGCTGTCTTGGACCACCGTGCTCTACCTACCCGCCACCTGCTCCTGCTCCAGAAGATCCTTTTTTCTTTCTCTTAATTTTTTTTGAACACTGAAAAAGCTGGAGAGTATCATGTGCATTTCTCCATTCCCAGGTGTGTGTTTTCTGCCCCTGCCATGTGTTCTTTTCTCAGTCTGAGCAGAGCTCTGGGTTTGGTTCCGAGTTTTTTGACATCCCGGCTCTGATGGGAAGCACATCTCCAGGTTGGGCTCTTTGCCTAACTTTGTTAGCTTCCTTTAACACCATTTTAGCTCTTCCTTTTATGTCAGCTGATTCCTAAATTCGCTTGGGGGTGGGGGGAATATTTGTGTTTTGTAAATCACAAATGAGCAGCTCTTCCTAGCTAGAGAAGCAGACGAGAAGGAGCAGCCAGCCTTCCTGCTGCAGGCTTGCTCTTAATTGTGGGAGGAAAAGGAGGAGACGAACCAAGTGATAGAAAAGCTAGGAGGGGGTGTGGGGATGGAGATGGATCTCTACAGAAGTGGGGACAGTGCTGAAAATAGATCTCTTGGCTTGTGTAGTTGACTCAGAAGAATGGAGGTTTTCTGTGGGAACATAAAAAGTCATCAGGAGGTAATCAAGTAAAGCCTCCAGCTGTTGAACATGTCAGTTAATGCCCCTTTTAGATTGCACTGGGGGTGTGAGGAGAAAAGGGTGGTCTAAACTACGCTTGCCAAGAGAAGGATGAACTTTGCCAGGGTCTCCAAGTGGCATGCATGATGCATCTGACATGCTGAGCCTTGCCCTACTGTTGTTCCCCCAAAGCAATGAGCAGCAGTTTCCCAGAAGGAGGGATGAACAGCAAGTGACCCAGCTGTCCCCAGAGGAGGTCTCCACATGAAATCCCTCCATCCTCCTGCCAGCAAATCCCTACCGTATTGATTGATATGAGGAGGCCATGGTCTTTCTGTCCCCCCTTTGAATGCAGAGACTCACAGAAGCAGCAGGTCACTAGGGTGCGTTCCTTCTCCACAGCCACAGCAGTGGGTGGAGGGGAACGGCTGGGTGCTGAGGCTGAGCGTTTGGCGGCCCCTCCTTTCCCCCTCACCCCATTTTTTTTTCTTTTTTTTTGAAATGAGGTGTAGCCAAACTACAGGCAAGATTCCCAAAGTGTCTCTCCCAGGGTGAGCCTTGGCACGCTGACAGGAGAAATCATCATGTCACGTCAGAACACACTTCCCATGACTTTGTGCTTGTTCCCAAAGATAGCTGGGCTTCTACATTTGTTGTCCAGCAGATATCCCGTGGGAGTTGGCAACACCTGTTAATCCTTAGTGATGTTACGCTGATATTCTCAAATCAGGGGGGTGCTGATGTACGTGGATGTACAACAAGCCGATAGATATTGTAGCCAACTCCTAAATAGGTCCCTTTTTTTAATAGCCTGTCACCCTAAAAGATATCCGGATTTCTGCTCAAGCAGGAGCCAAGGGCAGCTGTGGCCAGAAAATCGGCGTGAAATACCAGTCTTCATCACAGAGCAGCTCTGCTCGTACCTGTACGATGAGTGACAAGTTGTTGCCTTTACGGGCAGAGTGCGTTCATCTGCTGACACTCGAGCACGGGCTTACATCTGAGCAAAGCTCCAGGTGCAGGAGGAAGGTGGGCCAGCCTGTCCCGGGCTGTTTGCAGTGGCTTTTACAAGGAGCTAGCTGTGAGAATTTGGGGGCAATTCAATGTGAAAATCTGAAGCTGCTTTTGAGCGTACCTTCAGCTGCTTTGTCTGTATCATGCAAGGCATCGCAGGGCTCAGCCTAGCTGCAGTTTTAGCATGGCAGAAGAATAACGTGGACCTCAGTAAAGTGTAACACATCCCGTTTCTCCCAGTCACTTTACATCGCTATGTTTAGGAGAGCTGCATGCCTGCCAGGCCAGCCTTTGCTGCATCACTCCTGCCTGCTCAGGCTGAGGTGGCTGTGCAAGTGGGAGAGGTGAGAAAGAACATGGTTTCTCCAGAGTTTTGTTTGTTACTCTGCTATATTTGTTATCTGGATTCTTAAGTAATGAGTGCTTTGAATTTTGTGATTATGTTACGGTGATGTGTAGTTAATGTACTAATGTTCACTTGAGCTAGGATCATGGTAACAGTGTGGTTTGTTTTTTTTTTTTAACTGTTCAGAAAAATAACTTAAATACAAAGATTAAGCTGTGAATCTCTCCTGTTTTCCTTTTGGGGTGAAGGTCACTGTCAAAATGCCAAGCCTGTATCTTCCTTGAGCCCCAGGTATGTCAGTCACACTGCTGCTACACGTGCACTGTACACGACGTCTGCAGCGTGGACACCTGGAAGTGTTGCAGCCTAAGGTGGACAGCTTTGCCCCAAAGCCGGGGTAGATGCAGCTTCACAGGACACACGGAGTCTGCGGTAGCCGGTCCCACCTCAGAGCTGCTGCTCATTGATGAATGCAGCAGAAAAGAGTGCTCTAGCAGTCAGAAGAAACACTTAATCCTAAAACCACAGCATACTTTTTAATTAACAAACTCTCCGTTCGTAGCTGATGGCCTCTGGCTGGGGCAAATGAATCCGCCCCATAAGCCAGAGAATGGATGTGACTGACACAGAAGAGCTGGAGCCATCCTGCCCATTAAAAAAGTCAGGGGGAGAAGCTATAAAGACTTTGTGTTTTTCTGGGTACTGTTGCAAGATCCTGGTAGGAGAAACACAAATTTGTTTTATAAGCTAATCAGAATCCTGCTGTTCAATAATGAGTGAGTAATTGACATATCGCAGCACCGCCACGCAGCTCCATGGCTGGGGATGCTGTCATGCTTACGGCTCGCCCGAATTTTAACGCAAGCACCCTTGCCCTCAGAATACCTTTCTCTTAAAAACGCTCCTCAGATAGCAGCCTTGGATCTTTACAGTTTATTTAACAGCCCCTTTTAAAACAAAGGCCACCACGGTTTTAAGATCCTGACTCCTGGGGTGGTCAGAAAACAAACCAACCCCACACTCCTGCCGTCTCTCTCCCTGCTGGCTCCATTCTTGGGAGCCAGCAGGGGACTGGAGATTGCAAAGGCTCCTGCTTTTCTGAAGCGCTGGGAGCAGGATCCCTGTCACTTCCAATCCCCGTCTCTCCTTGTGACAGGGTTCCCAGCAGCCATGCGCTTTGTTTGGCAAGGGTTTGGGGTTTTTATGTGTATGTACATTTTATATCTATATATTTATTTACACCACTTTGACCTTTTCTGTTCCCTCCCTGCTCTTTCCTCACATAGGATAATAGATTTGGAAGAGGAATTGCAGTGACAGGCTTCATCCATCGTTTCAGATCAGTCTGTGACGCAGGATGCAGCTTGATTTACACAAGATGTGACCGCCAGCACAGACAAATGAGATCACTTACCTTTCGTACTCGCAGTCCCAGGTCTCTGTGTGTACCCAAACAGCACACGTACTGCCCAGTCCTACATGAAATAGGGTCTCCTTGTGGGTTATTTCTAGCTGTTCCTTAGCTAGTGCTTCCCTTTGATGTTTAAAGATGAGGATCAGAGTCTTTATTCCAGATTTCTCGGACTGGGACAGTGCTGTGCTGCAGGGCATGGGCTGGAAAACTTCTCCCAGGAATTGTGGCATCGCATCCGAAAACACAAGTACTAAAGAGAGTGAGAAAGAAAAGCCATCTCAATTGTAAATTTCCACTGGAAAAGAATGAACACCAGACAGCTTATCTTAAATAGATTCAGTGGTTAATTACCCTTTCTGTTTAAAAATGTGTGCCTTATTTCCACTTCAAATGAAGGAGGAAAGTAATGTTTACCATAAGTTCAAATTAACAGCATTTGATCACCCTGCAGCTTTAAAATGAAATCTTCTGAGGCTTTTTGTATTATATCGTATACACGCTTTTATGAGTACAATAAGCCAGGGTTTGGAAAGGGGAAATCGGCCAGTTTAGACCTGCTAGTCTAGAATTAGTGTACTTCTTACAGAAAAAAATGTTTAGGATGAATTCAGCGCTTGAGTGTTGCTGCATCGGTTTGAAGAGGGTCAGGATGGCGAGCTCGCACCAGAGGAGGCAGCACGGCCAGGGCAACAAAGGCCCTGAGCAGATAGACGTGCTGCAGTGCTGCCACTGGTTTCTGCGGGCGAGCTGACCCTCTGTCCTGGCAGCCTCCCGGCTACGGGCTGTGCCTGGCTCCAGCAGCGTCCCAGCCCCGTGTGTGGCAGACCTGTCGGCGCCCGGGAGGGTGTGGAGAGGATACGGTGTTCGGTCGGAGTGAGATGGCACCCCTGGGCTCGAGAGCCTGGTGCTCTGTCTGTGTAGCTGTGCCTGCGGAAGATTTCTCTTTCCCAAGTGCTCAAGCTGCTTCACCAGCAATGCACGCCCTGCCCAGGACACTGTCCCAGGAGGAAGGCACCTGCGCTGCTGGAGGAGGAGACTGGCAGAGGAAAATCAGATCCTGCCTCTGCCAACCATGCCATGCGAATCTAACGTAACCCACTAACAGGCTGCAGAAATCTGGGGTCTCAGCCTGTCCTCTTTGCTGGCTGGTCCTTCCTTGGTGGGAACAGCTGAGGACATCTGATGGACAGGGATGTGATGCTCTTCGAGCAAGCTCCTGGCAGTGAACGTGAGTAGCAGCCACTTTGCTTTTCCCTAAGAGAGCTTGAACACACATTTATTACATCCCCAAGGGATACTCTTTGTTTCTCACCAGTGTTATCTTCCCATCCGGAGCTTTGCCTCCTAAGTGCTTTGCTGATGTGCACCTGGCTGGTAGAGGCAGCCAGGAATCTCCAAACCATCAGGGAGGTTGCTGAGCTGTGGGGCTGATCTTCTGGGGACCACTGAAGTTGGATAAGGAATATGACCAGGAAAACCTGGGCTTGAAAAGGCCTTACCTGGGCAGGTAAACAGCCTTCCCACAGCTGGAGAATGGAGTCGGATGGGCTTTCAAAGTGCAAGAAAGCAGGGACAGCAGTCTGAGCAGGGCTTTCACTAGGGGCACTGCTGAGTTTCTGCTGGAGGCCACCACTGTTTGCAGACAACTCGAGCCCCTGGTTAACATCACGCAGCTGATGTGTCCAAAACTCCCTGTCCCGTGCCCAAAGCACCCTGCTGGCATTTACAAAGGCAGATCGATGAAGGCTTCTCCTCCGAGGGGCAGCGAGACAGGGAGGCTGCTGGACCGTCTCCGTTTCTGCTCTGTCAACTCCGAAAGGGCAGCGCCGGCAAACTGCTCTGACCTTTCAAGCTGCAGCGATGTCTGCGAGCAGCTCTGTCTGCGAACAGCTCTGTCTGCTGCGCCCATGCTGCCGAGTTCTCTCTCCTCCGGTGCAGGGAAAGGGGTCGGTGGCTGCTAAGCAATGCATCTCTTTGCCTACGTTTATTTGAGCAGCTTATTGCTTCCTCGTGGACTTTGTTCTAGTTTGGACTAGATGGTGCTGGGCAAACGCCAAGAGGCAGCGCTGAAGGCCATGTCCTCTCCGAGAGATTTCTGTCTCATCTTGGAAAAGGGGATGGACTCTCACAGTGGGTCTTCCCTGCTGCCGCATTCTCCAGCCCTGCAGAAATCCTCATACTGGTTTTTTGTGAGTGTTTCTTGCCTTTGGTGTGGGGTCTCGTGTAGTTTTCTTGTGTCTGCCAGTGCCTGGCCCTGGGGAGCTGGGCAGCGAGGCAGGAGGCAATGTGCGCTTTGCCATCGCAGTGGGGCCAGCTCTGTCCTCTCCCTCCACACAAGATCCTTGGGGCAGGCTGGGTCCTGCTGCTGCCCACACCATGAGCAGCTGGGCTCTGCTGGGAACCTGCACAGTACCGTGCCGTCAGCTCAGGGGAAGCCCTCAAGAGAGCATGGGGCTCCCAACAGCATCTCCATCCTCCTGGCCTTAGCAAATGCCATCACTCTGTGCATGATGCATGCTGAGACCAGCTCTTCGCGCTGCTCTGCCTCTCCAAGTCCTCCCAGGTTTCTTTGCATGCCCTGAGCACTGCTTGTGCTGTGCCTCGAGGAGAGGAGGCACGTGAGCACCCCATGGCACGGGGACAGCCCCAGTGCCGTGTCTGGGACTGGGGCAGCAGCAAGCCAGAAGTGGGCTGGGAGCTCCCGGGAGTGACAGTGGGAGGGGATGAGGGTGGTTCATGGGGTCACAGCTGCTTTCCCAGCCGAGGGGGGTGTTTTAGCCGGGGAATCCTTGCACAGAGTCAGGGAGGTAACAAGGACACCCGTAAATTGTGGAGACGAGACCCCTCACAGCATGGAACAGCGGGTGTTTCTCGCCAGCACTCGTCCCCATCTTATTGCGTGCCACTGTCAGCGGGTCAGGTCACAGGAGTGTCTCAATTAACCCAGCTCCCTGGTGGCCCTTAATTGGCACCCCAGCCTTTTCTCCTCCTCCTCCTTCCTCCCTCGGGACGTATTTCTCACCTGTACATCTGCTGCTAAACCTCTGCTCCCCACACCCCCATCACCACTGGGAACCAGTGGCAGTCACCCAGATTTACCCCCTAAATCAAGGCAACAGCCACCCCCTGGCTTGGAGCACTGTCCTGCGGCTGTCCCAGCTCAGTCCCCCAGCGCCGGGCTGTGTGGTGGGAGGGGGCTCTGGCTGCGGGGCCGAGCACTGGGCTTGGGGGTGGGTGAGGGTTTTGGTGCAGAGGGGCCGGGAAGCTCCAGGAGGGTTTTCAGGCGGGTACTTGCTGGGGTGGCTCGGGATCGGGGGGACATGGTGGCTGCTGTTTCCTCCTCTCCCTGTGGCAGAGACCACTGGACTGGGCACATTTAACCCTCCAGGTGCTGGTCCCAGAGACGAGCCATGTACGTGGATGACCAGAGTGGGAGCGTGGCTGCAGGACACAGCGTGGCCTGGACTATTGTCCTGTCCCGGGTTTGCTGCTTTTCCCAGTCCCAGCACAGTGCTTGGGATGAATCCTGGGGGTGTTTAGGGCTGCCCGGCAGCACTGGTAGTGCGTTGGTCATGGCTGGTACCTGCAGGCTGCGTGTCCTCCCCTTGCCAGCTCATCTCACCCGTGGGCATGTCTGATAAACAGATCTTCATCCCGCTGCTGTGGGAACGAAGTGGGACTGTACCCTGAAGGACTGGCTCCTTGCAGGTCTGCCCCCACTGTGGCCCTGTCAGCCGGGTTTCTGCAGCCGCCCGCACACCTGCATGGAGGTAAAGGCGATGCCCCGATCGAGACATGGAGAAACTGAGTCTGGGCAAGACATAGGAGCTCTTGAGCAGGTGTCTGCCCTGGGAAAAGCTGAATAACCGCAGGCTGGGAAGAGCTCGTGGCTGGGGGAGAGGACACGGTGCTTTTGGGGAGAGTCGGAGGGACGAGATGGAAGCTGGAGCATCCTGTGTGGGAGGACAAGGCGCCCCGGCTCTCCCTCACCCGAGACAGCCCGGCTGGGGTTGGGCACGGCAGGCCCAGAGGTGCCTGTGCCCGCGGGGCTCTCCCAGCCCTGCTCCTCTGCCCCCAGCCCCGTGGGACCCCTCCCGAGGTGGAAGCCGGGGCCTGTCCCTTGGAGCTCTTGCCAGCCGTGGCTTAGTGGGGTCCCCATCCTTTCAGCTGGCTGTTCGGCAAATTAAGAGCTTGCTATTAGGCTGCTAATTAAAGGCACTTCATTAGCAGCAGGGGAGGCAGCTCCTGGTCGCAGCAAAATTGGATTCCTCTGAGCTGCCATGAGCCGAGTCTCTCCTCTCCGGGGCTGGGGGCTGTGCCCCTCCGTTTCCGGGCAAGGCAGCTGCCCGAGCCACGGCCCTGTGGGTCCCGGCCCTCCCACCCGAGTCGCAGAGGATGGGGGCATCTGCCCTACTCGTCTGAGGGGGTGGGAGAGGGAGCGATGGCGGCGTTGGGTGATGCAGGGCTGCCCTTCGCCCCCACCCTCGGGGGTGACGCAGGGATGCTGCCCTGCTCACCGTCCCCAGCGCCGTCCCCGTTCGGAGGGGACGTGAGGGGGCTCTCAGCTGTGGCAGAGCATCACGCCGGTGGTCCCGCTGTCCCCAGGGCTGGCCATGGCCCCTCAGCGGGCTGGGCAGCCCGGGGGTGCCGGCCTGCCTCTGCCCCTGCCCCCGGCGAGGGGGGGAAGGCCCCCGGGCTCCTCCTCCGGCTGCTCAGCCGCCTCCAATGAGCCCCGGGGGCACCCAGGCTGCCTTCCCTCTCTCCCTTCCCTTCCCTCTCCCCCTCCTTCTTCCATCTGAAAATGGGAGAGACGAGCCAGGCCGCCGGACTGGGACTGCCTTCCTCCCCGCCTCCTCCTCCTCCTCCCTTCCCCCGCTCCGGCTGCAGCCTCGCCCCGACGGTCGGGAAAGGGACCCCGCAGCCCGGCGG
>Ga0065711_1002653_pt1 | contig 36988 bp, 21 predicted proteins | sample Hoacrofraction12_FD_59098 | JGI IMG/M metagenome (GOLD analysis project Ga0065711, IMG submission 59098) | Hoatzin crop microbial communities from Cojedes, Venezuela - Epithelial fraction 12 v2 (version 2) | ecosystem: Host-associated > Birds > Digestive system > Esophagus > Crop | place... | reverse complement strand
CAAGGTCCTGTGCAGCTTGCTGTAGGTGACCCTGCTTCGGCAGGAGGGTTGGACTAGATGACCCACAGAGGTCCCTTCCAACCCCTACTATTCTGTGATTCTGTGATTCTGTGATTCTGTGAGTAAGAAAAGCACATACAGAGGCATTTGTATTACACTTCGACGATTGGCTAATTATGTTTTCCTGCTGGTCATGTTAGCTGAATGACAAGCAACAGTGGCAGAAATATTTCTTGTTGGTCTCTCCAAAGTGAACAGTGTAGTTATTTGCATTGCCCATGAAGGTTACACTCATTCTGAAAGGATAAATTAAGCAATTGTTACTTTGTAATGCTAGCTATGCAAAACCTTACGGGAGCTTTCTTCCTTCTTGGGAGGTTGGAAAGACGCAAACATTAGTGGTTATGACTACTTCATTAGATTTCACAGGCAGGGGCATATTAAAATGCCTAGGTAGCAATAAGCCTAGTTCTGCAGAAAAATTTGAAGACCACAACCTTGGTCAGAGGCCAAATTCACTTAAAACACCGTCCCTGAGCAAGGATGTAAGTCATAGGCAAGTCAGGACAGATTTCTTAAGGGAAGTGGTTTACCACAATAACTTGATAGCAGTGTCACATCCAAAATATTCGGAAAACGTAATTTTAACCACAATGTCACTGTGAGAAGTCACAAACTGCTTTGTCTAAGGGTGATTCAAACATCACAGTTAGAACAACAAAAGGGAAAGAAAACTTTTAGCAAGACAGTTGTCTTGTATAGGAACGTATTATTCCCCGTGGGTTTTAGCATAAAATGGAATGATGAATAAATCTCAAATTTATCCTAAGCTTGATCCAACTTCCATTAAAATCAGAGACAATGTCACTGTTAATTTCATGGGTGTGCCCCTGAGGATTAGGGATCAGGATCTGTGGACCTGTGCTTGTGTTTAGGGAAAGTTCCTCCTCCTCAGTATCTATGCACTAGCCCTAAAAGAATAAAGGGAACAGAAAAAATGTTAAGAGCTGTCTGTCACGGCACAGTACAAGACAGTACAGACAGTACAGACAGTACAAACAGTACAGACAGTGATTTAGTATTTTTCTTAGTGGCAGCTAGTGTAGCTTAAATCCTGGAAGAATTAAATTACTTTCCTCTTTCTTTGCTTTTTCTGATAACCACTCCAGCATTAACTAGATGGATCAGTCAAATGATAACAAGCACAACTCTGCTTGGGCTATGAAGCCAAGCCAACTAGCAGTAACAGGGATCCTGTGCCCATTACATTACTTACAGCATTTATTTCGGTATTTTTCCCTGACTGCAAAACTTGTAAGGCATTATTAATATTAAATAGGTAAGCAGGGGAAAATAATGCAAAATTAAAAAAAAAAATGTCACCATGAAGTTCTGATTCTCACTTCAGTGGCCTGTAGCTGAGGCACAGAGTCGTATACAGTGCAATTCAAATGCTACTAAAATATTTAAAATTGTTAAATATTTCAGTATAGCTAGGTAATTCACACACTTAAAAGATGATGTAAGTTTATCTACATACACAAACTACAGGCACAGACCCACGCCCAAAAAAAAATATTTGTGTCTTTATGATCTAGTATTAAAGTGAAAAACTTCTGGACCTTTTGAAATTGCTCATTATTAAATCTACAAATAAAGTTGTTTTATTTGTTACCTATCCTTCCATTATAACAGAACACTGTGTGGCTGCTACATCCACACTCATCAGCTCTAGATGAAATACTGGTAATCAAATTAGTCAAGGGTGTGTTAGGAACTACCACTTTTTTTAAAAATTGGCCTGTTCCTCAGAATAGAAACATGACTTTCATGATAGAGGACTGAGAAAAGAAATAAATGTATCACAGGGCCACTACAGACAATCACTGCATTTCATTTCTCAGACCAAGCGATACATATCCACACAGTATGTGGGGCCCATGCTGACCTGATGTGTTCAGCTTCTGTTTGGCCACTTACTTTAAATGGGTCAAGATTTAATTTTAGAGACATTGAGAACTCCAGTGTATTCACATTGACTTCAGTAAACCTTTGATTCTGTATAGCACCCTTCAGTCAAAGTGGTTCTGGTCCTAAAACAGACTTCGGAGAAATGAGAGACAAATAATTAAAAAAATGTTGCTCTCTGAATAAACGTGTAGATGTACTATCAGAAATGTAAGTTAAGAAAGAAAGATTTGGGAAAAAGCTAGAAAAAGTTATCAGGGCAGTATTTGGTACCATTTTTATCAGAAGATGTCTGGATATATTTGAGTCATTAAAAAAAAACATCATAAATGTTTTTGTGCCTTTTTGCGTGCTACTTTACAATTGGTGCTGAAATACTCACAGCTAAGATCCCTAGATAAATCTCAGCTAATCTTCTGCCTGCATAAATTGTCATAGCTCTACGAATTTCAATAGCACTAGAACTATTTACTTCATTTAAAGGTCTTGTCTATTATTACTGGAAGATAAAATATAAGGTTATTATTCTGAATAGGACATGTTACGTAAGATTATAATGTATTTTTGACACCTCAATTGTCTTTTTCAGTTTTAACTTCATGTTCTTTACTTCACTTCAAGCTTTCCAGTATAGTTTGGTGAAACGTTCACAGAGAAGGCAGTACATTTTCTGTTGATTACATCCATTCTTTAAAAAAAAAGCCCAATGGAAACAAGAAGCTTTGGTATTCAGCAGTTACCAAGTCATTATTCACAGAAAAATTCATTGATTATCTTGAAAGATCACAAAGGAACACAGAACCATTCAGGTTGGAAGGGACTGCGTGAGGTCTCTAGTCCAAACCCCTTCCCAAAGCAGGCCCAGCTCTGGGGTCAGACCAGACTGCTCAGGGCTTGAATCAGTTGGGGCATGAAGCCCTCCAAGGACAGAGATGGCACAGCCTCCTGGGGTCACCCGCTCCACTGCCATACTGTCCTCATGGGGAAACAGTCTCTCCTTATACTCAGACTGAACCTGTTGTAACTTGTACCTGTTGTCTCTCACCCTCCAGCCCTGCACCGCTGTGAGGAGCCCTACTCCACTTCCTCAGTGACCCCGTGTAGGTGCTCCTGAAGCCACCCCTTCCCTAGGATGATGAAGCCCAGCTCTCCCCACCTTTCCTCAAAGGGAAAGCACTCCAGCCCCACCACCGTGGGGACCTTCCTCTGGACCACATAATTTCTGTTGATCTAAAAAAGTTCTCTTGAGGGAGCTGAATCTTTCCTTTCCCTATAAACAGATATTTAGAAAAGTTTTTTCAGAAGATGTCTAAATCTCTGTGAGTCCAGCTTCATTCACTTAGGTCACTCAAAGTCAAGGGACTTTGAATGGTAGGCAGAATATTGAAATGATCAACTAAAATATGCAAAATCTTTAAACTGTGGTTTTACCTTATAAACAAGCATACTTTCAAAACTACATACATCCCATTTCATATTCAAAACTATGCAAGAAAATGGCTGTAACTGCATATTACACACATATGCATACACTGTGTATTCCGCCAAAACAGTTTAAGATGCTTTATTATTTCATTGGCACTTCTCACAGTTAACTCTGCCCTGAAGCTCTTCCCTTCAGTTCTGAATCTTCAGCGAATTTTTGCCGCACGGTTATAAATAGCTGGTAACTGAGCTAACTGCGAAACTGCTGTCACATCATCAACATTTGTGGCATACAGTCAAAAGGAGAAAGACTATGGACAGTGCAATCAGTGCCACTTGTGTATATGAATTAATTTCCTGGAGAGTTATAAGGTAGCACTTAACTGTGGAATATATTTAATGACCCAGAACAGAAATCTCACTTGAAAAAATGGAAAACTCATTTAGCAACACAAAGAGTTATATAAAGCAAGTGGTTACTTTTGTCAGTAGAGGGAAGTCCTTTCTTGTGATTGAAAGTTAATTTTCTGATCACTAGTGCTAACAGGAAATTATACAAAAAATGCATTGTTTGCTGTCAAAATTCAAAAGAGTTCCCATGGGTGGGTATATATCGATTCACCTAGCAGTATTCTTTTAGGGACATACATATGCAAGCAATAATGATTTTGCAGGACAAATACTGAGACTGATTTATTATCAGAGGTCAGAGACCACTGCTGTTAATGGAAATGTTTACAAGAATGAAGGCCACAGGATTTGGTGTTGTGCCAAGAGCAGGAGTCTCTTCTCTCCTGGACCTGTAGCTCTTTACTGAAATGTTGCATTGAACTCAGCAGGCCAGGGTGTTGCTGGCTTTGTGCCTCTGATCCTCCTCCCAGACCAGTTAGCAGACACATGCTGGAAGAGAGCTAAAGCACTTTTCTTCATCCCTAACATAAACATTGAACATGGAAATATTAGGGGATCTGTGGACAGCCTCTGCTCTCTTGGCTCTGCTGCCGCTGTCCTTGTTAGCTCTGCGGAGGCTGGTCTTCAGTCTTCAGTATCACCTACATTTACCCTGTGAAGTCCACACTACCTGACCTTGAGGGTGAGACAGTACCATCTTTTTAAAGAATTTCCTTGCCTGGAAAATTAATGATCCAGTGGGCAATCAAGAAGTTTAATCTTAAGCAAGGAGCTATAAAGCTCTCGGACAACATGGCCACGAATCACTTCTGCAGTTCAAAGATGAAAAAGCAGATGGGAGAATCTATGCTAATCTTCTCTTCAGTCCTTGTAACTGGTGACAAACAAGGAAGACTGTCTTCAGGCAGCAGAAAAAGTCTCAATTGTTTTTCAAATTACTCTCTCAGAGACAGTAAATTCTGCACCTTAGCCAAGTTTCTTCCTCTCCCAGAAGTGACTAGTGAGATCAGACAGCTCTGTTTCTGATGATCAACTTCAGAAAATTCAGCTAGACCGTGAAATTCTGTGTAATAAGCATTCATGTACAAGGATAATATCTTGAATTTTATGATTATAAGACAACTTGTGAAAAAGAGAATCAGTAAGATGAATATTAATCCCTCTATTGCAGAAAAACAAAAACAACAATATTTTCAGAAACTCTTACTCTTAGCAGTAAATTAAATTTTATGATTAAAAGTATCTATATAATAAAAAATACTTGGTTCTGATGTTCACAGCATTTGAAATAAAAGTCCATTAAATAAAGCCTGCAATTTAGCCAGGCAAATTGGAGGATGCAGTAATCAGAACAATATGACATTGTGGTCACTATATATAATGGTATATTGTTTTCATGCACTCTTCTTTAAAATGGTATCTCATTTGTCATTATTCACAAGACAGGGTCTTCTTAATTTCTTCCCCTGTCTCAAGTCCTTGAGATGAAGTACTTGGAATACGTCATTCAGTTTCACCTTATTTGAAGGCAGTGTTTCCCTCTGAAAAATACAGGGCAGTTCAACTTCACATCTCAAAGCAATATCTTGTATAGAAATGAATTAAATGTCTTAGCATTGAATTGTCAGGAAAAAAATGGCAGTTCATACTTTTTCTTTGAAATGCCCACAGGAACTTTCCAGATTTGCAACATGTTAATTTGTGTAATACCTACAGCTGCTATCATTGATATTGTTTCTATTCAAAGTACTCATGAAGCTACCTTAGATTAGGACTGTTTCTTGGGAAAAAAAAAAATCCATTTAAATTCTTCGTAGGACTTATTTCACATAAATAGAAACTTGAAAAAAACATATGTGATAGATTATCAAAATGCTCCGTCAATTATATGATGCACTCCATCAAAGTCACGGGATGATAAAGTAGCCCAGAATTTCAACCATGATTCTTCTATTTCTTCACAACTATGTGAATTTGCTAATGACATTTATTGCACACTCAAATATGACATTTTAGTAGATGAAAGGAACAAGACACATGCCTCCATTAAAACACATCTCTCTGGAATTGTATGTAATGAACAAGTTATCCTGTTGGTTGTGACATATTTTTCAGAACAATTTATTGTGCTCTTCAAAGCAGTACACAGACAAAAACACACTCTTGTCAGTAAATTTTAATTAAGTTAAATTTTATGTTTAATAATGTTCAAATGAAATGTTGTATAGCACATGCTTTTCAGATGACGTTCTGAAGAGCTGTTTTGGAGAAGTCTAAAAAGATTTCCCATAATATTGTATTTGTCAATGTAGAATTCAATAAACCTGTTAGCCACAGCTCAAAATTTGGTAAGCAGAGAGAGTGTCAAATTCTCAAAAAATAAAGTTCAGAAGTGAAGAAACAAAGCTCAAATAATACCTCCTATTTTAAAAAAATGAATTTGACTGCAATGTGCGTGAATCTGAAATATCCACAAAATATTATTCACTTTTTCTGAGGCTGAAAAAATATTTGTTTAACATTTTCTCTCTGTTTATTTTTCTTCTTCCGCAAGAATGTAGGAAAAAAATAAAAGAATATATCAGTGATATTTGTGTGAATGTGTATTTATGTACACTGTTTGCACAGATAGCTCATTAGAATCACAAAAAGCCAAAAAAGTTTTTGAGACATCTTCACCTGCTCTGTTCCTTTCTCCAGTTTAGAATAGTCCAAATGCACACTGCTCCTCCTGTGGCAACCACACTGCTGACAACCTAGTAGTCACTTCACGATTTCAGAATTCACACAGTCAGAGACCGACTTGTGTGTCACTAACACTGTCACAAAAAGATTTCAAGGCCATCCTCACTGAAGACACTTTACTTCACCAAGCTTCGAGAATAAGTTTCAGGACAGACTGAGAATATGAAATATTGACTTTAATTATTGTAGTGAAGAGTTTTCAGATAACCTATGAACCAAAGGTATATGTAAAGAAACACGTTGATTAACGCATTTGTAGATATTTAAGTCTGTTCTCAACCATGAGGCGATACACCTTGGTAAATGCATTGCTGTTGTATTCACAGTGCAGTATAGGGCTGGCGAGATCTATGTTTTCACTTAAAAAAAAATTATCAGAATCTCAGATCTCATTTTCATGAAAAGGAAACTGGCTGTTGGTGGGCTCAGCATCAAATCTGATTTTGTTGGATTTATTCTTAATGGAATTGGATGATATAAAAATTTTGTGTTTGTAAAGAATCTGATAGTTTTATCTCTTCAGCCTTGAAAAAAAATAAGATACAGAACCAAAACCCAAAAATGGACAAATGCAGGTCATTCTTTTTAAAGATGAATGACAGACAGGGGAAAAAAAAATCTTCCTCCTATATGTTGAAGCAACTCTGAACTACAATACACAAATATCACAATATTCACATTATTAATTGCATAATGAAGTATTGGAAAATGTGGAACATCTCTGTGCCAACGACCTTAGCAGCTTTCAAATATGCTGTGAAAATGTCTTTATATATTAAGTCAATATCCAGTTAAAAAAGCGGCAGTTTTCTGCAAGAAAATGTTGACTAATGTGTTCAAGGAAAAAAGAACCAGTTGCAATTAATGGGTCATTGCATATCACACGCTTCATGACTACTAATAGCAAACCTTAGGTTAAATTATGGCACATACTCCTTGTTGCAAGCTTTAGGCTTTAGCTGTAACTTGTTAAATTGGTATGATTTTAACAGCAGATTCATCAACAGAAATAATGATGACAAGCGTGTCAGCTGGTGTTACTTTAATGTTGTAAGTTATGTTTTGTTTAAGTTCAAAACTAATTTCCTGTTGTTGGAAAAATATAATTGAAATTGAAGTTACGCTACTCACATGGTTCCTTATTAAAACACAGTTGGATGAGGCTATTATCATGGAATTTAAATGCATGGAAAGAAAACCATGGAATTCTATTCTAAAATGTATGCTCGTATATCACAGCTGAAATCTAGAAGCAAATTTTTACTGGATGATTACTAAACAGAAATTGCATTAAACAATATTAATAAATAAAGGATTATGAAGAAGTTTAACAAATTCAAGTTCAAATAAACCTTTGACAAATATGAAATTTTATAGTAAAATTAGAAATTATGGCCATACCAAAATATCATTTCCATGGCAATTATGAGCAAAGTCTTTCTCATTTGTTTTTGACATTCCTACCTCAAAAATGTATTGCCTTTCTTCAAAGACGTTAACAATACTGCTTACAAAGGCAATCTAACTTATAGAGCTTACTGAGTGTCCAAAAGTTTTATTAAAGGTTGTTGTGGAAACTGAGCAGTTGAATGAGAATCAAGTCTGTGCACCGATTTATAGATGGCTACAGTGGAGAGAAGTTACCAGCAGAGTTGTGTATGCATCTGTTCTGGGATACCTGTTGCTCAGTTCGGATTAAATTTGAAGTGTATTTGTGGCAGAAAGTTGTATTTCCTAGAAAAAGCTTGGCCATAATCGTAATAAGGAATGAGTATGTAAGCACAGAGCAGTAACAATACATACCTTCTCTGAATGGGTTAGCGTACACTAATACTTGACATAACACCTCTTTTTTATCTCTTGACCAGATGGGCTTTTGAACTGTCCTTGTTATTCACAACATTTGCCTTGGCACTCATGGAAAAAAAAAACAAAAAAAACAAACCACCGAGATTGCACAGCACATAGGTGAAGGAATGAATTCATAGAGATCTCCTGTAAGCTACACAGTTACTGAGCTGCTGAGGGACTGGGTGTTGACGTTAACAAACTCCTTCTGCTAACACATTGCAATTGTATGGAAGCTGCTTCTTTTATTGTGACTTTCTATGTCCTTTCTTCTTCTTTTTGTATCCCATTTCACTTCTCAGTGACCTTTTGACTTACTCTCCATTCTCACTGAATATTCTTGTCTGTTCTATGGAGGTCCAACTATTATTTTTTTCTTTTCAGTATTTCTTTGCCTGAAAAGTAACCCAAATGCCAGTTTAAGAAGTACACCTATTGTAGAGACACATGCCAAAAATCTCTAATTGACTACAATGTGCATTGCTTCCTCAATTTCCTGACAACATGAAAGGCCTGGCAGTGCCATAAGTGCATAGGTACAAAGAGCAATTGTAATCGTTGTAGCTAGCTACTGTTAAGGTTATAGTTCCAGGAACATCAGCAGTGGACAACAATTTATAGATTTGTCTGCAGTCTTCATTTCTCAGTTTTACTGAAACTTTATGAGAAAATACAGTACAAAGAAGTCTTAACAAATCATACCAGTAATCCACCTGAGTCTGGAAAAGTAGTAAGTGCTAGCAATATAACAATCTTAAAGAAGGAAAATGTTATTAAGAAGAAAAAGAGTCTCTGTGAAGTTGCAACACCCTGACATTTCAGTTTTATGATAAATATTAATTAGCTATATTGTTTGTATATTGATTGAACTTCATCGTGCACTTGCTTTTGCTGCCTCAACTTAGAATCTTACTTAAATATTTAACTTTACAACCCTGATGGAGATGTCATTGTTGCGTTCAAATTCTGTCACAATTTATAGTCTAGCACTAATTGACTTCAGATTTATTATATTTCTGTGTTGAATTTCTTCTTCCTATTCAGCATTTTGCTACCTGTAGAAAAAGCTGACCTTTCAAGACAAAAAATATGATACTTCAGAGGGAATGATTTGGAAATTTGAGAGTTCTTTTCTTGTTTATTCTTCTCTTCTTATTATTTTGGGTCCTTTAACTATTGCAGTTAAGGTATATAAGCTTCTAAGCAGCTTTTTGTTTATTTTGAGCAAATACTGTGCCTGGGTTCTCAGATAGAGCCCAATACAATCAGTATCCATCTCACCATGACGTCTGGGTCCAGAAATTCCACATGAAATTGCCTTTCCTTCAGGATATCTTGAATAGAAATAATTTCTTACAAACTTACTAGACTCTAATTTCCTGTGAATTCCTGGTCTCCAAGCTTATTTTACTCTTTATTTGTTCTGCCAAGTTGGATACCACGTTATTACTCTGGGAAGTGGCTTAGAATACTACTCTTCAGTGTGACATGATCCAAGCGTTCAGTCTGCATTTGATGCTCCTTGGCATTCCTACGCCGAGCACTCCTAGGCTGTGTTTCTGTTGCTCATCTTGAAACAATGCCGCATTAGTACCTGTGGTATTGATCTTGCCTCCCACCTCCAACAGAAACAGAGCACCTGTCTGGCAGCACTGCTGCCAGCATATGTTATGGTGCAGCATCTGAAGGAACTAATCACCCAACTCCTCAGTCAAGTCATTTAGACACCTATCCAGCAAGCCAACCATATTCAGCAAAATTTAATTTAAGATTAGTTATATGTTCAAATTTTGATCTTTAAATAAAGTGAAAGTCTTATTTGTAACTAGGCCTTAAAATCTATTTTTGCTTCACACTCAGCATTTTTAAATACTTGTGACATTCAGAAGACTTAGATCGTCAGTTACCTAAATAGAGTAAAAATGAGACAGAATTACACAATTGTGATATACTGTTAGCTTCTCAAATTACCCTCCCAGGTGGTTGCAATAACAAAGTGCAGATATACTCCAATTAGTTCTTTTAAAACTTCTGATTAGGGGCAGTCTACTGGTGCTCTGCCTAAACTGAAAAATCCACTTCAGCAGGATAAATTCTTCTCCTCTGAGCTCTGTTCTGCTGTGAAAGCTGCAGTTCAGAATCAAGGAGACACAGTGCCTCTTTAACCCCAGGCCTTCTTACAAGCATCCAAGATTCAAGAGATGCCAAGATGATGGTAGATACACAGAGACCCAGGAAGAACAGGTTCTTCCCATTTTTGTGGCTTGCAGACTTCCTGCCCCCTTCCTGGTGGTATAATATGTGATATTTTAAGACTGAAGCTGGACAAAAAAAACTTGTTGCACAGACTTTGAAGAGGAGTAAAGAGAAATGCTAGTGAGGGTTTTGCATTTGTACTCTTGCTGCAAATCTTGCTCTGCCTTCTCCTTGCTCTTTGCATACACAGGCTATGAACTTCTTTGAATGCTAGCTGCACAGCACAATGTTTCCCCACCACACAGTTTAGCAAAAACTGCCAGGGATGTGAATTGCACATACATCTCTTTCTATTCCCAGTTTACCAGCAGCTTAGACTCTGCCTCTTGCAATCTCTGAGTGTGGGCTGGATAACAAGTAAAGTGCCTTGCTGGCCTGATGAAATGTCCTTTCTCACTCCCCCGGGGCTGTGCTGGGTTGCTGCCTGAGAATGGTACTGTCCCCAGGGGCACAGGAGGTGGCTAGAGCACTCCAGCCACACGATGTGACACCTCCTGCAGCAGTTGCTCTGGGCAGGAGTGGTTTCTGCTCCAGCCTTTCTACAGACCTTACCAGCTAGACCCCTGCCTGCTGTTGCGACGTTGACTAAGAAACACTCACAGCCGTTCCCAAAGTCAGTATCTGCCCTAGTTTTTCAAAACTTTCTTCCCTCATGTTGCCTCAATATGTAATTTAAACATTCATGTATTTTTGTGTCATCTTTGATCCTGCAGTAGCACATGTTTGTTTCCATCTAACACACGTGGCTGAACTAGATGATACGAGGAATAAAAAAAAAAGCACATGAATTTTCATTTCCCTTCCAAACCACACCAAGAGAAATCTTCCCTATATCACAGTTTTGGGGGACTTTGTGATACAATTTCAGAGCTGATCTGGAAGTGCAAAATATTCTGTTTGCCTTTGAATTTACAAATTAACTTGCCCTGTGTTTTTTTGCTTCAATGTTAGATGAGTTTCTTCTGTAGTAATGTTTCCAGGAATTAAACTTGAAGTTCCCCTAATGGTTCCTGAAGATTTGAAACATTCAACTACTGACTGCAAACATTTGCACAAAGATGCTACAGATTACATCAAATGGGTTGTTCACCACCGGACCCAGAATATTTTCTCAGCGCAGTGACTATTTCAGGCTCCAAAGGAGATCTGACTTACATATTTCATAGACACAGCTGCAAATGAACACATTATTAGCTCGCGTGAATGCGCCAGAGAATATTAACATTAAACTTTGCACTTAACTCACAAATATCATAGAGGAGAAATTACCTTAATTATGCCCCAGCTAAGATTTGGAATAGGATAGAATAGTTTTAAAAAATGTAAAGTATTCTTTTGTGTTTTTCTTGAAATTTCTAAGAAGCCCTTGAGAAGTTTGTGTAAGACATTATAACATATAACAGTATATTATACTGATACCTAGTACCTTTCATCAATTCTTGTTAGATCAAGACCATCTCTTATTATATGCTTGCACTTTGCGTCATACAAATAAGCTCTGATTTCAGTTATGGTTGCTAGGAGGTACTCTAATTGCTCATAATGGAATCAGGTAAAACATATGCTTTATTGAGTTTCTATAGGTATAGTTAATGGTATATGTTAAATATTTGTATGAGCTCCTTTCCCTATCCACTTAGGTAACAACACCATAAATGAGTACCATATGACTCACTAAGTCTTTTCAGGAATTGCCATAATGCAATACTGCAAATGCTGTCTGTGATTCCAGGTGAATCTTTGTGTTGAAATTCACTTGTCACTTGCAGGGAATGAGCACAAGGAAGGCTTGGGTGTCTCTGACGGTGAACAGTAATCCATTCTAGTGAACTGATAAATATTTAGGAAGCTATGTTGTACTGACTTTTAATAGGACCTGGGATCTTCAGTCTTTAGCCCTGAAAAATATTTAAGGACTTAGTGGAAATTCATCAAAAGTAGCTGAGCTCCTAGCCACATGTGAGATGCTGTGTCTAGGTGTTCAAGTTACACCTGAGGATAGGCATTTGAGGGATTGTAAAAAAAAAATTTTGAAACCCCATACTTATTATCATCTCCTTCACTTGAAATACAGCTTTGCAGAAACCTTTCTTACATATCTGTTCGGTTTTTAGATGTTTTGTCCAGAAAATAAAGAAATCTAGGTTTAGTTCTTGATTCAGCCTAAGGATACTCAGATCTCCCAACTCCCAGTTACTTGCTTGTTTTGTGAATTAGACATTGCATTAATTTAAAAAAAAAACAAACCCTTACCTAAATAACCACCACACCCAAAAATGCCAACAACAACAACAAAACCCCCACAACCTTGGCAGCAGGAACCAGACTCAAGCACTCTTGCACCTGAGCTGAACACTATTACAAGGCCATTGATGTTGGATGTCTCAGCTCTAGTGAGAGTGCTCTAACTGGATGGGGCATCCTATCCCTTTGTGCACACTGATCCTCCAGCAGCAGCTCACTGGTATTAGCTATTCAATGACGTATATTCCGCTCTCTTTCGTAATTTGCCGAGAAGAATCCGTTTTTCCATGAGCTTTCAATTGCCAGGGGTAATATCACAGATATTGATGAAGTGTTTTGAAGTGGCCAGACTGAGTTTGATTTAGAGATCTTGGTTGGGACCTAGCCAGATTGACGTAAATGCTAGAAAACCAGCTTTTGAGGCCAGACTGCCATGGTAATGTGTCTAGAGCTGAGCTGCAGGCGCAGGGGGTGAGTCTCCCTCATCAGCAAGTTACTGAGGAAAGTTTCTTTAGATCACACTTTGCAATGCAAAAGTCAAATACAGTTTCAGATTTGATGATGTCACTAAGGTATTATTGCCAGAGGTATTGTATCAGACTCAGAGGAACTTTCTGAGTGAAAAGATCTTGCCTTTATTTCTCCTCTGGAATGCACATACAATTGCCTTTATTCAGTCTGCTGTCTTCATGCTAGCACAGCATCTTTTCTCTTTCCTATTTACTCCCTTATGGCTTGTTAATTAACCTTTCTTTGGAACTTATGAAAAATGTTCTCCATATTTGCTGAGTCTTTTACTAGCAGTGTTCTTTCTTCCTTTGCCAAAGTATACATATCTTAGCACATTTGAAAAAAACAATTCTTAGTGTTAGCAAGTGATGGAATATCTGATATGCTTGGTACACAATGCAAAAAGCAATAATTACAGTCTGAAAACTGACAGCAGATAAATAGCTTGTTTTGCTAGAAATCCTCAGCCTTGATAAAAGCCATAATCTATTTAAGACAACAAGAAACTGAAAGTTAACTTTGTACCTCATCTATGTCAATATTCGTATCTCATATCTTGGTGGGGTTTTTCTGTATGACATTCCTAGAAAATAAATCTTTAAAATCAGATGTAACATAAATATAGTTAAAAGTTTTCTTAAATATATTAAAACACTTGAAGTTATATCATGAACAACTCTGCTCTTCTAAATTTTGAAGCCAGTCTGACTTTTGGATGCATAATTTGAATGGAAGTATATACTCATTTACATGTAATTAGCATCGACATTTTACAATGCAAGGCTGATATAGTTTTACACCTCTTTTGATTATCTGTTATAAACTATCCTATATAGAGACCATTCTGACATAGCGTGGAACATACGGTGCACCTCTTTTTTTCACAAAATCATACCTACTTTTTGTGATGAATTTACTGCCGTCAAAGAATCACAAACAGAAACAGCCTCTTCTTTCCTTTGCTTCTGCTGGGGCTTTGTACTTCTATCATATGTTGCTCTCTATCCTTTTTGTCATTTATACTTGGGTGAAATGAATACCAAATGCCACTAAATACTAGTGGAAACCATTCACATTTATTCTGAAGTGGCTACAAAGAGTACAGGACAGCAGAGAATCTGACCAAGATTAAGCTTCTGTTTAGCTTGCTTTATAAATTCAAATGAAGTATAACTTTTTGAAATGAGAGAGAAAGGGACATTAAAATAGACTTCAGAAGAGGGAAATAGTGAAGAAAAGTTAAATCTGAATTGGAAGTTCCGTTATCGCAATCAGTCTTTCCCACTATGAATCACACACAATATGTAGCTCAGAATAGCCCTGCTGATAGCAATGGAGCAAAAGATTTACATCAGCTTAGGATGCAACCCAGTATTAAAGTGTAGTATCTGCTTACAATTAGCCATGAATTACTTCACATAAACAAAGCCGAAGACATATTATTTTAGTTTCCTCCATAAAGCTCCTTTCGCTTGCCTATTAACAGATGCCATGTATTTCCTCTGCCAAAACTGATGTTATATTGGCAACAGAGCAGGGAATCACATGTTTAAATTTTCTGTAAAAACACTACTTTAATTAACTTCTGGCCACTCCCAGAAACAAAATACTAAACAACATGGATCTCAAGCCAGACCCAGTATGGCAAGTCCTAGGTTTCTAAGTAATTCTCTTCAATTTCATAATTCACAAGTATATGGAGGACTGCTAGCAATTAATTTTTTGTGGAGCATAAAACTACAACTTGTCCAGTATAGCTAGTATTTGGCTAAAAGACATTTTGCTGTCTTCTAGCTTTCAGTGGACACCAGAAAAAAACTTAAAGAACACAGTTCAGTGGGGAGAGATCAAATGCTCAATAGATGCAAGAGGGGAAAAAAAGAGGACACACAAGTCTATCCACTACCAAGATCAAGTAACAAACACCTGGTTATGACAGGGAAAAAAAATGTCTCTTGTGATTTCTTCCTTTACACCAGAAAAATGCTGAGGCCTGTCTCAGGCACACTCTGACACCAGCCAATCCAGCTATTAGCACAACTGTTAAAGTGAAATCATAAGTCTCTTGTGTTTCCTTCTTTTCCAGTCATAAAAAGGCAAGACTTGGTTCACGCTTATATCAAATGCTACGTTTAAATATCATAGTTTACTTTCTCTTCAGGGAAATCACCCACCAGGGTCACCAGGCTAATCACATCTCACTTTAAATCATTGGAAAAGTGGAGAAAGTAGGAGGGAGAGAGGGAAAACAGACCGGTATATTGTTAGTGACATTTCCCAGCTTTGTAATTTCTTTTCCTCTGAGACCTCTGTGCGCTTCCCAGCAGCTTAGGGAGGATGGTTCCTTGTCCCCTGAGCTCCCACTTCCAACTAATTCTGAGACAGAAACTTTCTGAAGAAGTTTTGCAAATTCTCTTTTCCTTTTTTCCTGTAGCTCATTTAGTCTGCCTTTCTTTTCTTTCTTGTCTTCCAAAGTGGTGCCTCACTGTCTGATTCATGAAAGCCTCCCCTCCCACCTTTTAGAAGTGAGGAGTGTCCCTCTATCAATAACCACTCTGGCTGCTGCGGAGCAGATCTTGCATGTTTCTTCCTGGCTGGCAGGAATAGGAATGTAACCAAACAGGTTAAAGTAGACATGCACTTTGAATTAGATACTGCAAGAAACTAAATTAAACTAAGCTAAATAAAATAAAAGCATTGGTCAACTGGGACAATGTTTCCTTCCAGAATCTGCTTTTTATGCTGATCCCAGGTATTAAAACAGCCTTGCTCCAAAGTGTTTTGCATTGCTGAAGAGCCTGGATGAAAATAAGTTTTCTAAAAAACACTTGGTATTTCCATCTTAGCAACTGCAATCGCAGTTTTGAATTTTTCCTGTAGACAGTTACTAATCTTGGTTTAGTAACAGAAATGTCTCTTGAGTTCAATCTCTTCCAGTTCCACACAAAATTAGGCACTTTATGCTATATCATAGTCCTTGTTTCAGGTCCCACCCATTCAATATCATTCTGCTGCTGGAAGAACTAACGAACAACTCCTCCTTAGCAGGGTACAACATCACAGTCTGTCTTGAGGTTGTGAATCAACAACTCATTGATGAAACAAACAAGAGATCAGTCCACAAACCAAAGCAGAACATTATGCTGTTATTTTGAATCATAAGCTTACCATTAACTGCAGTTGGATCTAAATATATGATCCATTAAACGCACATTCTTTAGCCTAAAGTAGCTTTTGATGTTTAACTGGAAGGGATTTTTAAGAATGAGTTATGACACAATGCATAAGGGCAAGCTACATAAATGAAAAATGGCATAAACTTACCAAAGAAAAGAATGTAGGCAATCTGAACCCACTGTGAGTCTGGATTCACACTTCTTTTGTCCCTGTGCTCTGTTTGCAGGATCAGGCTAAGATAAAAACAAAAAGTAGAATGCTTTTCAGACTTAAAAGTTTTGTTCCTCATTTAGAAAAGGAATACATGCTGTAAAGTGAGACATTTTTCTCAAGAGTAATCTCTGCAGAGGTTTTACTTATTTGAAGCGAGCAACAAACTTCATACAGTCAGCTTACTCTAGAAGAATTCTAACACACTGCATCTTACCCTGCCTTCGGATTAGCATTCTGGCACATTTCTGGCCTCTAATAACTAACCATGTCCCAGACTATGCCTGTGCATTCAGGGTTTGTTCTGGAGAGGCAGTTCAAATGTTTCTACCATATTTTGGGAGAGGTTTTAGGGGTGTGAATGTGAATCATGGTTTGCCACTCAGCCTCATAGACAGACAATGGTTCATGGCCTCTCTCATTTTTCAGAAAAGATGTGGCCTTTTTCTCTTCAAGACCTGAGAAAAATCCAGTTAATTTAAGCCTCTTCTTATTCTCAGTCACCTAACTTTCATATTTTGGGAAATTCCTACCCAACATTTTTCCCCCAAGGCAACATGATCTAGAAAGTTTATTCCAGATACCTGCCACACTTCAAGGAGCTTAAATCCCTTTACTGGTCTGTTATACCACTTGACTCCAAAACAGCTTTCTCCATAATCACTGTTTGTAGGTAAGTCAGAGAAGCACTGTCTGGTTCCTGCTTCTTTGCATCTTCAAGTGTCAGATGCCATCTCACTGTCATATACAGCGCAAGAATGACTGTTTGCAGAGTGTTTTACCCATCCGAATCAAGTCAGGATGACACAGCAGAAAGCACTGTTCTCCTCAAAAGAAGGGTAGTAAACTCCCACCTCAGAAGCCACCAGAAGCTGTGTGACCATGTTTTCTTGAATGCAAATTGGAACTAATACAATAAATTGCAGAATTTTAAATAAAATGGCACCTTACAGGAAGAAAAAACTTCCCTTAGTATGTTTCAAACCTGTATATCATAAGTGTCCGTTTTTACTTGCATCATATACTTCAATTATCATAACCTTCAGCTTCTTATTGAAAATTATGTTGAAGTTAATATATTTCAATACACTTTATCATTAATTCATATAACCCATTTCATTTGCAGTTGCTTCAAACAACTTTTCTGAATTATGAGTGCCATAAAGAAAAGGCAATTATTTTTTTCAGTGCAGAACATTTTGCTAACTGCAAGTAAATAAGCAAAATGACAGCAATAGAAAGAAAAAAATCATAATTAAATTGATTTGAATTTGAAGCTTAGCTTAGTATAATTTATATTTAGCAGGTTTCTGCAGTCTTCACAAGTCTGTTTATTCAATATTTTTTCCATTACTGCATTTGAAGTAATAATAATAAATTTTGTATGTAACAAATTCTGTAAATTCAGTGATATTCAGAGAAGCTGGATTAGGAGATAGACCTGTACTTCATTTCCTGTGCAAGATTTCTGAACCACAGAAACATGTGAGTGCATGTATATACATGTGCACACACGAGCGCAAAATCACAGCATACAATATTGTTTATATATATCATTCATATCTGGCCTTTTGTCAAGACTCAACTCTTCAATAATTCTTATAATCTCTCGTAAAGTAAACATTTTATTCAGAGATACAGCTAAATTTGGTTGGAGTAGTTATGCCTGTTAAAACCAAAATATCAAGTCAGGAATATGATAACCAATATAGGGCACATCTTTCCATATTGAATCCTTTTCCATGACAGTTTTAGATGATTTACATTCACTAGCTGTTCCTTTATCTTTGTTGCTATGGTTTACCCTTACTTCTTCAGTTATAATCTTTGACATGTATGAGATCAAGTGATTCTGTTTTTTAACCTCTATAATGGAAAAAAACCAACTTTGCTCTAATACTACTCGAAGATAAATGTAAGCAGTACTCAGTCACTTCTCAATCATCCATATTTTGGTTTAGCATCATACATCAGTTTCAGCCTTAAGTTAATCTTAGAAAACACTTGATATTCTCTGGTGTGAACAGTTGCCTATATAGTAAAAGGAGAAAAGGGTTTTTTTATTTTCTTGAAAGTTAAGATAGACTTGCTGTCATGATTTTCTCTGTTTACATGCTATTTTGCATCTTGCGGTCTTCTGTATATGGCTGTCCTTATAATAATTCTTCCTACCTATTTGATCATCGCAAATCATGACCATACGCATTCTGGTAAACTTTTTAGGATGTTTTAGTCAGTTGTTCTGACTTGCTGCTGAAGTGTCATCATTGCATTTGCTGTCATGAAGTTCCCGATCCACTCAGGGATACACTTCGCCCACATAAAAACATAATTCTACCTTGTGTCATGACCACATTGTCAACTCTGTATCTGTCAAATGTTAAGCTAAAAAAACCCACATATGATCCTTCTAAAACAGTGTTAAGACTTCAGTAAGCATATGGGATAAAATCATTATTAGATTTGGAACAAACTCCTTATGTAGGTAATATTTGGAGTATTTCTTTCAGATAGACTACACTGATCTGTCAACACAGTCCAATTTTTTTTTTTACAGTTGAAGTCTTTTCTTCATAGAGTTCGTTCAGAAACATTGGCTTTTTACTTTACAAGTACTCTATAAATGAAAGCTGTGATTTTGTGAAGAACTGAGCAAAGACAACTTTGTGGAAAAGAATGAAAGGATATTTTAGTGGCTCAGTAATCATTCTAGATCTCTGCTTAATTCTGGCCACTTTTTTAGGTTGAAAGCAGTAGTACAAAATCCAGAGAAAACTCTGTCCCTATTTACCCACAAGACTGTACCACATAGCTTCAGATGGGAAAGTACTAGTGAACTTTAATAGGAGTCCACACCTTTTTCCAATTATTCGTCACTGCCCCTGAAACCACCTTCCAAAATTTTTCTCAATGGCTTGGGATTCACAAGCAATGCAAGACCCAAGGGTCTCCTCAGGGCTGGACTTCTGCCCTGAATGTAGGTTGATGATCCTCCACCAAAAATCCATCAAAAAGCATGTAAATTGAACTTCTCATCATGTTTCAGAGCTCTTTAGCCAAAAATCAGAAAATTGACTGGATCTTTCAGAATGGGAAGAAGAATCACAGTATAAATTAATGCTCATAGTTCTTCTACTAGCATAATTCAGTTTCTCACTGGAAATAATCATAGAATCATAGATTCATAGAATCACAGAATAGTTTGAGTTGGAAGGGACCTTTAAAGGTCATCTAGTCCACCCGCCCTGCAACGAGTAAGGCTGTCTTCAACTAGATCTGGTTGCTCAGAGACCCGTCCAACCTGATCTTGAATGTCTCCAGGGATGGGGCATCTAGCACCTTTCTGGGCAACCTGTTCCAGTGTTTCACCACCCTCCTAATAAAAAATTTCCTCCTTATATCTAGTCTGAATGGAATCTTGGAACCTTCCATAGGGCTCTGCCTCAATATTAATAAATATATAGTAATGGCAATTTTCTTAAGAATTTGAGCTCTGCTGAGAAATGAGTAGGCAAAGAGCAGGTATGTGGATCCCAGTGGTGACCCAAATTAACCTGGGACACCGATTTTTTTTTTGTATCTTTGCAAGCTTGATGATCCAAGGATGTCAGCCCCTTCTTGATAAGAAACATGTCTTTTTAAGGCTAGTTCCAACAGCTCATCCAGTAACTTCAAATTGATTAGTAGTTGTCCAGGTCATTTGCCTTATTAATAATGACATCTTAGAGTATTGTTGAGACAATATGTCACTTCAGCTCCAGACAGCTCTAGAAATGTTATGTTCTTCATTTGAATTTCCCCATATCCTTCTCCAGCTCTGTCATACCCAGTCTCAACAATTACTTCCATTTTGTTGACCTCTGAAAGCGAGACCATTTCAGATGAATGTCATGCAAAATTTACCGCTCTGTTTTGTCTTTGCACTCATTTTTCCACATATCTGTGGTTGTTTCCCATGAGCCAGCTGGACATACACTTGTTAAGATATATTCATCATTCTGTAAGTATTAACAATCATCAAGATGCTGAGAAAAAGCAATATTTCTTCCGCATTGGCTAATATCAGTTAAAAATGTCTAGGGCCCAAACTGTAAGGAATGAGATGAGCAGATAACAATTATGGAAATCTTTTCATGAGTCCACATTTCAAACTTTTAGAGGGCACAAATAGGTGTACATCAGCACAACAGAAAGCAAGGTGCAATTAACCAAATACACATACACTTCTATCTTGCCTAAATCCAAAACACATTACTGTATACCAGTGAGATCCTTGGTAGGTCCTCAAGTCCCAGAGTAACTGTGCACTTGTTTAGAAAGCTAGTCCTTTGTGGAAAGGGATATTTACATCAAGAGATCAGTCTTACCGGTATCCTACACAGACACTGAAAAGAGGTAGACTATTTCAAATACGTTCCTGTCATGAATCACCATATCTGGGGGAAAGCAAGGGAAAGCCAGTTAGGTATGTAAAATTAGGCTGTGGGGATTCCTTGCAGCAATCAAAAGGAATGTAGCCTGAATAAGCAAACAAACATGGTAAAATTTCTGATTTCAGAAAAATTAGACTGGGTGAAACTTTAAAAAAATATAATCTGGAATGATCTTATGATTGAATATGAGCCTCTGCTCTTCCTAAAATTGGCCAGACTTCCGGTGAGGAACATAGCAGCAAACCTTCTGGCCCTGATTCTGTAGTGCCTGCACTTTCTGCAGACTTTGCCATTTGAAAGTAGACTGACAGGTGATAATACAAAACGTGGAAGAAGACAGAGGAGGGTTAAAACGGCTGCAGAAGAGCACAAATCCTAAAAAATGTTGCTTAAAGGTTCCCCAGGCTCTCTTTTGAGTCTCCGTAATCAAATAATAAATGTATTTTCACAGGTGTGCAACAGCACAAAACATAGAAATTAAAATATTGGCTAAAATGCCATGTCTTATTCACAAGGAGACCCTTGGTGAAGAAAATATGTGGATTACAGGAGAGGAAGGGTGGAGAGTGAATAGGGATTACAAATCCCCAGCATACAGGCTGATTCAGTGTAGATAATGAGTAAAATCTCTACTTTTTTGAATGAAACCTCTTCAATGTGTAGCCTTTTATAGTGGATGATGAAAGAAGAACTAGCCTTATCGGAAATGTATTTTCTTTCCACTTTGTATTTTTCTCTTGGGTTCATATGGTGCTGTATTTCTAGCTATAGATAAACGTTGTAAGGGTTTTCCTAGCTGCTGACAATGGCTAGATAGCAGGTCAAACTATCCCTTAGAAACACCCAAATGTCCTTGTCTTGAGATATATTAGGACATTATGCACCAGTATCCTGGTTCAGACTTAAAGGAAAATGATCTGCTGAAGATCTTTTGGATGATGTAATTCCGAAATAGTCCCTTATTTGCTTTACAGGATAGGAATCAAGTTCTTTCATAGGAATACAGGAAAGAAAGGCATGTAATTCACTGCTGGGCTGAGAGCAGCGCTGATTTAAAGAGTTTCAAACTTGTGCATTGTGGACACTATCTTTTGCAGGTGGGATCAAAAATATCTGATGTGCTTCAGACACATGTACAGATTAGGGAGGGAGCTGAAAAATAATTTAACTTCCTATCAATAATGCCCAGCAGTGTGTAGGACTGATTTTAGATCCATCTGGGGACTGGTAACTTGTTGTTGGTACTAGTCAAAATGCTGCTAGGATGACCATCAAGTCTATATGTCCCCATTTCTGCCCTGTATGAAATCTAAATTGATTACTTTCATTATGATCTGTGTATCACATCTAATACACACTTCTGAAACAGGATTCCCACCTCAATTTTATAGGTCTTTGTAATTTTCATTGCTCATTGGAAAATAGTTTAAATAAAAAAAAAAGGTCAGAAGGCTTTTTAGTTCCTTCCCTGACTTTCTGAAGACAGTGTCTATTCCACTAGTGTCAGGCAAGCACATCAGATTCCGGCCACCTGTTCTTCACAGCAGGCCCTACCAAGTACGGTCAGGTACTACACCTTCTTATCCTTCTTTCCAGCGGCATTTATAAATGTTAAGACCAAAGGGTGTCAACTTCTAGCAGCTAGGAGATGCAGTCTTCCGATTTTTCATGTGGCTGAGAGTCCTATATGCCCTTGAAGCTTTCCTTACCTCTTTCCAAGCCAACCCCGAGCTATTTTTCCTTTATGCTTCCCCTTTTAGATTCATCTTTGCAGAGGGAAAGAGACCAACATTTAAACTGTCTTTACACCTGTACTAAGTTCTCTGTCAGCTCCCAGTGCTGTTAGAGCAGTTTTGGAAACACTGCTGTATTTGGGATGCTTTACTAGCATAAGGTATGGAGACAGCCAGAGGTCTCTGACATAATGGATGGTAGGAAGGAAGTCAGGAGTGAAATGATTAATTATTATTCCTCACAATAAAAGAAAACTGGGTCTCCAAATGAAGTGACAGGTTTAAAATGGAATATAATTCTGTTACTGAATTCACTGTCACAGGATACTGTGAGGCCCACATTGCAAGTAGTTTCAGAAAGTAAAATCCAAAGAGAAACTTTGTCAGTGCCATCCGAAAAGAGCAGGCAGAACGTCACCACCACTCCAGAAGTTTTAAAATTTCTGATAGACAGTAGCAGGGTTGTAGGGTTCATTGAGCAAAATCAGCAATTCATGGTACTGAGCTAATGGAGCTTCAGTCTGAACCAGGTAGACACACTTCATCTTCTTACTTTTCATGCTGTAAAATAGGCAAGTAGTGTATTCTTCATTTAATAGAGTCACTGGGCTGGGAACTGATCTATGGTTAAACAAGCCTGCTTTTACCCTGAAAAATGCTTAATGCCTGTGTCGAATCAGGAATGTGCAGTGCAGAAGTGCAGTTTGTGGCTGGGCACTGACTGCCTGTGTCTGTGTAGTTTTGTCAGCTGACTCGCATTTCTGGACTAACTTCAGTCTCTCCTGTTGGCAAGCTGTGAACATTTTGTACTTTGCACAGCCATCAGAAGCCTGAAGATTTGTCTGTAGGCATCTACATTTATTTAAAGCAATTTAGATTTCCTCAGGGTTTTTTTTGGAAAAACTCTCCTTATTTCCACATTCTTTGCAAAATACCTCTTCTTTAGCTTATTTCAGTTACTGAATCATCTTCTTGATCTGCCTGTTATATGTTTACTGCTTTCTTGCAAGGTTTTGTGCTCTGCTCTGTCCCACATTTGTAAGTAAGCATATGTTGTTCTGAGTAGGACATAAAACGCTTCTGTAGTATGACCTCTCCTGTCAATCCACAGCTATAGTAAGAGAAATCTCTTATTTTCTAATCTAAAAATCAAGGGTTCCTTTCTTTGTCTACAGTATAGCAAGACAGGAAAAAAAAACAAAAAGGAATATATTTCAAGTGTTTTACTGAATAAGCCATTACCTTGAATAAGCCTTTTGTAATGCCAATGCACTGTGACTCATGTAATTCAGATCTGAAGCTAATATGCTGTTTGAAGATGTACCCGCTGCTGAGATGATTCCTAAACAGGGAGGCAGAGAAGTGATTATTAGGTAGGACAAGACATGAGCTGAATTACTGAAATGTGCAATAAAGAGATCTCAGCCTCTACAATTTGCCTGTCAAATATGAAGCTTTTAATCAATTTAATCAGTGTAACAATATATTAGCTCAGCAGCCTGCCATCTCAGCATGTAATTTTAACTATAAAGAACATTCTACAAACACTATAAAGCCCCAAAGTGCTCTTTAAAAAAGTCTCTAAAACATAAACAAGGTTTTTAATGGCCTGTGTCAGCAGGACTAGAACAAATCATGGGAATGTAATGAAGAAGCTTTTTTCTTTTTCCCCAAACAGGATTCTACAGCCCTTGCTAAATAATCTGACTACTTTCCTCATTCTTCTGTGGAGGCAAAATTCAACCTTTATTTGTCGTCTTCTCGCCAAAATCTCACTATCTTTCATGCCTCACAGAACTACTTATACTAATTTTCATTAGTTCTCTCAGGATGTGGAAATCATCCATTCCTAATTCCAACAATGTCCTGGCATACACACTAAAACACAAAGGAATGTTATAACACGGTATTAAGCGCAGTAAAAATTTCATTCTAAAAATGCACTGTTAGAATAAATTTTCATAAAATATTATTACTGTGTACTATCAATAAGTTGAAAGAAGGTGAAATCATCATTTATATTATTTTGTTACTTTAAAACATTTTAATGAAGGAATTACTGTAACTCTCCCTCATGTTTTCAGTTTTCCAGTGACTCACTGTGAAAATTGCCTCCCTAAGCCTCCCACATGCACACAAGTCACCACATATTTGAAAGCAAAGAAAGCTAAAGGACCAGGCACATATACAAGAGGGCTTGAAACAAAAAATGGCATATAAAAACACATTTTTCTGTGTGACCATGAATGCCTGCAACAGTATTTTAATGCAGTATGGTCTGCAAATTGAACTTCAGGTTCACATCATAAATACAAAATTCTCTATATGCAGGTGACTATGTAAATTATTATCTGCTCTTCCACCCTCCAGTGAACCTGGCCTACCTCACAGCTATGGGAAAGCACCCTTGTGGCTTTGACCTTCTGTGGTGCCTTCCCTCTTTGGGAAATTAGGCTAGGGAGCAGTGACTGAACCTTGGGATGGAAATGTGTGCTGCAAATTGTCTTTCCACAGAGCTGAGTGTGCTGAAGAGCCTAATGCAAACTAGCCCCTGAAGAAAACTATTTGTATCTTTGTTCTGTAAAAGGAGAAAATTAATTCTTGATCCTCAAAGGAGGAGACAACATGTGCAGAAGGTCAACAGCTGCACCATCACATTTGAATCTTAAAAGTCTATCCAACTGGAGAAACAGATGTGAATTTAGTATATTGAAGGACATGTCTCCCTCAACACACCAATAACAAGGACACAGAAGGCAGCAGATCAAATCCCAGGACTGCCATTAAGGAGTAATCTGGGTTTCATCTTCTTAGTTCTTTCTTGCGTAGTTCTTGTCATACATTGAGAACATTTGTCAACATTGGTGAAAACAGCCAGGGTGAATTTATTTATTTATATTATTTATAACCCCTTTTTTCGTTTTCTGTGACTGACAATGTGAATCTAGACATGCATATATGCATATGCATAAGAGTTTGTGGGTTGTCTGTGCCCCTGTTTTGTTGACATTATTTGTGAGCACTCTAATGGAACAATTGCATCAATAACACTATATATGCATCAAGTGTTGGAGCTTCACCAGCATAAGCCATCTTGAACTCACTTTCGTTTCCCTCCTCACTCCAAATGTTTTAGCTGTCCAGTGGAGAGGTAACAATTACTACAAACAAATCCTTTTGGTTTTATTTCCTGTTGAAGATTGTGCTTTGTTCCTGTTCGAAATTGTTCATTGTTCCTGCTGGAAATTGTTGATGTGTGTTTTAAACTATGTTCATAGCAAAAAGATTCATTCTATCATGAACAAATTTATAGGGCTTACATGCAGATGTTTCGTAAATTTTAACAAGGTTAAACATACTGAATAAATCATTCACTTCAAGGAGTTTGCATGGTCTACTCCTGTTTTAGAGCTTTACATTTTAGAGTAATAAATACACAAACAAAGTTCTGCTAATAGCCACTATTATACAACCAAAATGGGTAATCAAACCCCACAAGATATTTCTTGTTTACATTTTGTATTTGATTGATCATAAATGATGTGTTAGTCCAAATAGATTCCATAGTGTCAAAAACACATCTGGTAGGGAATTCTAATATTCTAGGCACTATATCTCCTGTAAAATAATTCTTCTTTATCTATCAACAGCTAATCATTTTAGACAGCTAATCATTCCAATTATTAGCCAAGTATTTCAAACCCTTGGCGTGGTAAATCTTCATTTACTGTAACAAAGGGTGCAGTTACACAATATATTCTCTCTGGTTGAGAAGTTAGCTAAAGAAGACTGATTCCCCCATCCCTATTCTAGTGTTCATTCTCATGCTAATGTATTGTTTGCCATCCTTAATACAATTGCTTATGAGTCCACAATGTAAAATAGATTACTTTTAGATTATTTTGATTTCAAAAAGAATCACCAGAATACATTTCTGCATTTTTGCTTACAGTGTAGTACAAGTAAGAATACAGAGGACTGTGATGGAGAGCAGAAAATTGTTCAGAAAAAAGCATGTTTAGATCCTGGACTACAAACAGTCTAAGAATATTGAAATACACATCTCATTTCTCAGAAGAATGCTTTAATTGTCTGCATACAAAATATCTGGAAGCAGCCCCATATCAACCTGCTAAATTATCAGTCAAGAACAAAGGGCCAACAGGACTGGGAGAGGACAGCTGGCAGCAGCAGGTCAGTTGTCTGGTAGGAGTCCATGTCATAAACTCATACAGAATTTTCCACTTCTTCATTCCAGTAATAAAATATAAACAAAGCTGAACTTGGCAACAGAGAATAGAAAACACAACTCTCATTGTTTAACTCAGTGGCTAATCATGAAAGTGAGAGAGTTGGGTTTGTGTTTGTTTGCTGCTTTACAGATCTTTTCTTTCTTCTGCCGTCTTAGAGGTGGCCAAAACAGCAAACACATTTTTGGGTTTAATGTTCCCTATCAACTGTAATAGCTCCTTACTCATGATCTGGCTTTTTAGATGCTACATATCTTAGGACCAAACTCTCTCTTCTTTATCTGTTGTGATTAGGTTGACTAAATTTCCTAGAGTCACTTTGCTAGGTCCAGGTGTGTAATTTTTAGATCAATTTTGTTCAAACATCTAAGTTTCCTTCTTGAAACTTGCTCAAAGTTCATGGTGTTCTTTGAAAAGCTCAAATGGAATGAGTTTTAGAAATGAAAATGTTGTCTGACTGACAGGCCTATAGTTCCCCAGGTCCTCCTTCCGGCCCTTCTTGTAGATGGGCATCACATTTTCTAACCTCCAGTCAACTGGGACCTCCCCAGTTAGCCAGGACTGCTGATAAATGATTGACAGTGGCTTGGTAAGCACTTATGCAAGGTACCTCAGCACCCTTGGGCGGATCCCATCTGGGCCCATAGACTTGTGTGTATCTAAATAAACCTCTTTACTCCTCTTTGTTGACTGTAGAGAGATTATAGACAAGCAGCTCAAATGTAGACATAAGCCACACTTTCGCCTGGTCAGATGAATCCTAACGTAATACACGTAGCTCTTGTGTCTTTGTACATTCCTTGTTTTCTTATTATGTCCTACTGCTTTTAAACAAAAGTTGAGCAGCTATATGACTATTAATCTTGTAAAATTTATTTGATAGAAGCAAATAGAACACAACAAATCTAATTTTACTTTCCAGTTGACAGGATTCTGTATTCTGATCTCCTAAGGAGTTCAAAACACACCCTATTAGGCTAATTGTGAAATCATTAACACATATGTCTTTACAAAACTAGATCTCTTTATATTGAAAGAATTAGACTAGATATGTATTTATATTATATACCCTTAAAATATTATGCTTTTAAACACAAAAATTACTACGTATAAGAAATTGAGGTTTTAAGAACATTCACAATATACTACACTGTAGCAGAAAATAAATCTGTATGAGGCTGGTTTTTTAGCTTTCTTTTAAAGAAAGTCCCAAGATCTAATATAATTGCAGGAAAGATTGTTAATCATAGCATTTAGTGGTTCAGCATATCAACCTTTATCTATTTTAAACATCTTCTTAGTTTTTTTTCCCTGTAGATATTTGTGGAGAAACTACTACAAAGATATTATAAACTACATAGAAGTCTTGGTAATTCATGTGCAGATGCTAGAATTACTGGACATTAATTCTCTAGAAATGACAGCTACGAACAAATATGATGTGACTTACATGTCAGGGGCATCATGATGCAGACAGACAATTCTTCAAATTAAACCTCCCGATAGTAGTATTCTAAAAGCCTGAGACCATTAGTTTTTACTAGGTACTCACTAATGTCTTTGAAATAGAACTGGTGGCTTTGGTTTCAATCCCCCATATGCACAACAAACTGTCAGATTCAAGAAGGAAAAAAAATGTTTTTTTGTCTTAAAACCTGGTAGTTAGCACATCTCCTGCAACCCTGCCATTAAATGCTGTCCCTCCAACTTAGTACCATTTTATAGCAAGATCCATTTATCCCACCTACCGTCCTGTTGCAGCATTTGAGCAGAGAGATCGCTCCTCCCCACAGGAATGTGGAGACATCTGTTTTCGGAGGTCCTGCAAAGGATTATACAGAGCTCTCCATGGATCTCTGAGTCAATCAGAGTGGCCTCACATTCACACTCTGACCATGAGTCTTCTGCTCATTTAATTTATAACTGTTCTCCCAGTTCAAGACTTTGTTCTCTTGTCAAATCTTTCCTCAGTAAAATCTATCAAAGACAATGTTTTGTTAACAGCTTTGATGAGCATGCCAGCTCTGCATGTTTTAATGTGACAGACACATTAAATCTGATTTCACGTACAATCATACAGTCACACATACAAAGCATGTCCATACTTATTAATGAACTCCTGTTCCTGCTGACCTAATCACTATTTTTTTCATTCACTGGTTTAGGAAAAAGGCAAAGCTAGCTTCAGCTGAAGAGGGGCAAAATGATACAACAAATGCGGAATATTCCAAAACATTTCTCAAATTACTGTATTACTGCAACTCATCTAAATCAATAGGACAGCAGCAAAACTCAAGGTGACTACAATGCTGTAAATAATTAAACAAATATGATTAAAAAAATCATTGAAAAATGACACGAATTTACCATTATTTCTTAACACTTAAAGCCATGTGTTTGGCCTGGGCCCCAAGGGCACCATAAGCATTGCCTGTCCCTGCCCAGGACCCCCAGGGCTCCCCTCACCCTTCCCGTGCCCCAAGACCCCATGTCAGCTCCCCAGGACTCCCCCCCACCCTGCCCAGAGCCCAGGACCCCACGTCAACCTCACGGGGCCATCAGCCCCCGCCCCAGTGATGCCACAGCAGGGCCAGTCTCCAGCTCTCCACAGCCTGCCCTGCCTGGCTGTGGATGTTGCTGAGCTGGGCCCACCCACGGGGCCAACGTGCTGGCCGGGCTTCAGTCCATCCCTGTCTCCACAGAGATGCCCAGCGCCCAGGGCTGGGGCTGCCCTGTTGCTCCCCGGCTGCCCAGCTCCTGCCTGGGGGTGGGACAGGCCATGGCTGCCAGGGCTTGCCCTGACCCACAGTGAGGTGTCCCCACCAGCCATGAGGTGCCCTAATAAACTGAATTAATATGCAAAGAAATTTACCATACGTAATGAATTCTCAAGTTTTCTAGTAAATCTCTTTAATAGAAGTGATTAAATCTCAATGTCTTTGTTCTTGCTTCTATTTGATTTAGCAATAAAATAGACAAGGGTTATTTCGTGGGTTTTTGCAGTCACTACACCTGGAAGGATTTGAGTCTTTACCTAGCAAACTGGTTTTAAATGTTGCTTTGTATACTCATGGACATAATGAACTAAGTAATGCATCCATAAATTGAAAGTCATGTATTTGAAAAACCTCAGGTAGCATTTGTTACAAATTTCCATGAAATTATGAACAGTAGAAAAAATAATAGTTTTAAGACAAAATAAAAACATGCAAATTGCAGAACAGACAATGTTTTCTTGCCAGAATAATAATATAGAAAATAAAAGAGGAAGTTTACCATCACATAGAAATTATGCTAAACATAATGAAAAAGCATTTGACAGCACTATAATGAAAGCAGCCATAATGATAAATAAAATTATGCTAATATGAATTTTTAATAGACCAAGGGAGAGAGAATGAGGATATATAATCCTATCTACAACTTAGTGTTTCCGTAGACAGAAAAATATCCTCTCCAAGTGGCTGTCCATGTGGTGATGCCCAGTCTGCAACACAACAAATGAGGTTAGTTTAAATACACATATAAGTATATACACTCAAAGATAATAGGAGTCTTCATATGATGCATTATTTTAGACTTTGTCTTAATGTTTATTAAATGGTATATCACATTATATTTAAGAAATGACAAACTCATTCAAAATAGCATAAAGTCACTCAAAATCTGCAGTGTGCTTTCTTCTTTCGGATATTTATTTCCTTCCTAGCAGGACTGCAACCTAACCATATATTATGTTAAGTACAAGTACATATGAGTCATGTTTATTTCTAATCAATATTGAAAATTATTCACAATCAATCATTCATCACCCTCACTATATATAGACATATATTCTAAGCTTGGTTGTAAATTTACTCCAAATACTTTGAGAGGACTCAGAATGAAGACTATTGTAGCTCTAGGACAAACCGACTTGACTGTCCAAAACTGATCCTTTTCTAAAACAACAGTGGGCATAGCAATTACCCAGGACATAGCAGTAACAGATCCAAACAAGCTACATATAGAGAATAAAAAGTAAAGAGGAGTCCTTTTTTTGTTTGTTTTCCATTTTTTTTCCCCCAGCACAACAGTATATACCAGATAAAGCAGCAAGAAACCATCTTCAACTTCCACATTTTCTGTCCTTTCTAATTTCAGTGCTGCACCTATTTCCTTCTTTTGCCCAAACAGACCCATGTCTTCCTTGAAGCCATCCACACAGTTCTAGTTCAAAGCCTAGGTTAATATTCATATTCAGCCCAGTTTACAGAACTTATATCCTAGAGGAAAATAACCATTTGCCTACTTTCTCATTATAATTTATACAAATTTATGCTCCAGATGGGATTATCCAAAGCTATATCACATAGGAATTAATATGGTTCATAATATGCTACAGATAGGAATTAATATGGTTCATAATATGCTAACTGGAGTCTAGTTAATACATCATGTAATAACTGAGGTATTTGTTTTTCTCATCTGTCAGTTAACGTAACCTGATTCTGCAGGCAAAAGAATAGATTTAAGAAGCTTAGAATCATAGAATCATAGAATCATAGAATCATAGAATGCTTTGGGTTGGAAAGCACCTTTAGAGGTCATCTAGCCCAACCCACCTGCAGTGAGCAGAGATATCTTCAACCAGACCAGGTTGCTCAGAGCGCCGTCCAACCTGGCCTTGAAATTTTCAAGGGATGGGGCATCCGCTACCTCTCTGGGCAATCTTTTCCAGTGTTTCACAACCCTCATGGTAAAAAATTTCTTCCTTGTATCTAGTCTAAATCTACCCTCCCTTAGTTTAAAGCCATTACACCTTGTCCTATTGCCACAAGCCCTGCTGAAAATATTTTCCCCATCTTTCCTATAGGCCCCCTTCAGGTACCGAAATGCTGCTATGAGGTCTCCCCAGAGCATTCTCTTCTCCAGGCTGAACTGCCCCATCTCTCTCAGCCTTTCCTCATAGGAGAGGTACTCCAGCTCTCGCATCATCTTTGTGGCCCTCCTCTGGACCTGCTCCAACAGCTCCATGTGCTTCTTGTGCTGAGGGCTCCAGAGCTGGATGTAGTACTCCCAGTGGGGTCTCACCAGAGTGAGTAGAGGGGCAGAATCACCTCCCTTGACCTGCTGGCCACGCTTCTCTTGATGCAGCCCAGGATGCGGTAGGCCTTCTGGGCTGCAAGCAGAAATTGCCAGGTCATGTCCAGCTTTTCACCCATCAGTACCCCCAACTCCTTCTCGGCAGGGCTTCTCTAATCCCCTCATACCCCAGCCTATATTGATAGCGGGGGTTGCCCCAACCCAGGTGCAAGACCTTGCACTTGGCCTTGCTGAACTTCATAAGTTTCACACAGGCCCATTTCTCAAGCTTGTCCCTGTCCCTCTGGATGGCATCCCGTCTTTCTGGCATGTCAACTGCACCTCTCAGCTTAGTGTCTTCTGCAAACTTGCTGAGGGTGCACTCGATCTTGCTGTCTAAGTCATAGATGAAAATGTTAAACAGTACTGGTCCCAGTATGGACTCCTGAGGGACACTACTTGTCACCAGCATCCATTTGAACATTGAGCCATTGACCACTGAACAGTCCACCCATCAAATCCAGATTTCTCCAAATTAGAGAGAAGGATGTTGTGAGGGACTGTGCCGAAGGCTTTACAGAAATCCAGATAGATCACATCTACAGCTCTTCCCTTGTCTACTGATCTAGCCATGCCATCATAGAAATCCACTAAGTTGGTCAGGCAGGATTTGCCCTTGGTGAAGCCATGCTGGCTGTCTCGAATCACCTCCCTGTCCTCCATGCGCCTTAGCATAGCTTCTAGGAGGATCTGTTCCATGATCTTCCTGGGCACAGAGGTGAGGCTGAGAAGTCAGTAGTTCCCAGGGTCATCCTTCATACATTTTTTACAAATGGGCACCATATTTCCTTTCTTCCAGGCACTGAGGACTTCACCTGACTGCCATGACCTTTCAAATATCATGGAGAGTGGCTTGGCAACTACATCAGCCAATTCCCTCTGGACTCTGGGGTGCATCTTGTCAGGTCCCATAGACTTCTGTATGTTCAGGTTCCTCAGGTGGTCCCGAAGCTGGTCTTCAGTTACACCGGGAAGGGCTTTGCCCCTCTGGTCCCCATCTTGCAGCTTATCAACTGTGGAGGGGTGAGGAGAGACGTTGCCAGTGAAGACTGAGGCAAAAACAGTTTTGAGTACTCCAGCTTTCTCATGTGTTGATACGATGTTGCCATTCTTGGTCATTGGGGGGTGTACACTTTCTTTAACCTTCCTTTTCTTTTACGTGGATTCAGATTCCCTTTGTTGGGTGCCGTGAGACATGATTGAATACCTCATAATTTTTTTAGGTGAAACTTACACACCTAAAAAAGCAAGGTTAGGCAGCCACTGATCATGGAATTTCAGGGTGTATGCTAGGAGTGATGATACTCATCGCAAAAGTTTACCACCTAACTCTTAATCCTCCTATTAATGATCTGAGTCTATGCCAAAATATTAAGCATTTGCCCCAAACTACCAAAGTTTCCTACAGCTCATCACTTTGAAAATAACTTTAAGGATCAAATTAGTGGTCATGACACAATGGCTAAACAAGCAGGTTGGAAAGAGAAGGCGGCAGGTGTTCAAAGTAATATTTAACCATAGTAAATTTGAAATACAATGTCTAAAAAAACATAATAGGTCTTTTATATATTTTTGTATCTCATCTATTCTAGTTTGGTTTTATCTGTAATATCTCTATATTGTGGGATGACTGCTCACTACCCACCTGTACAAAGAATGACACAGTATTACATCAATAATGATAATTTTGCTATACATAGTAAATCTTAAAAATATAGAATATCTTTTCTTCCTGTCATATATTGGCAAAAATATTTGGCTTAAGATGAAGGGAATAAGATAGGGATTACGGAACTTTTTAAACCACACGTTCTAAAGAATTTTATTTGTTGAACTAGTGATTAGCTTACACTAGCTAGAACAAATTGTACATTATCCTCTAGACTCAGGTGGCATTATATGCAAGATTATTTTTTAAAACATCCTTCTTTTATCTAGTGTCTATATCTCTCACACAACTGAAGTCTTTTAAATCTTGAAGCACTGATAAGGGGTATAATTGACCATATGGTGGAATTTTATGTTCATCTCTCTAATATCCCTAATATTATGGCTTCTTGTTGTGTCAGTTATATCAGCCTAAGCCATAGGTTATTTATGTATAAATTGAAATTTTGTAGACATACACACACACACACATACACACACACACTGATGGGTGGAATATATATATCTCTCTCTATCTCCAAGTATGTATGTGTGTATGTATACACACATATATATTTGGAGATAGATATATAGGTACACACACATGCTGGTGGATGGAATTTTTGTTCCAGGCTTCTTGATGGCAAACTGGGATTCCATTCGCGGAAGCTAAACAGCTGAGGATCAAAGGTGCTTTTAAGAAAATAAAACCTACAGGTCAAATGGGCAGACTTGGAGCACCAATAACGTCAAGGAAAAGAGCACAGATGAAGAATTGCTTGTTTTCAGTCATAGGTCTTGTGTATGTTAAAACTCCAAAGCTTACCAAACACTGCAGAGAGCGGAAGATATTGGGAGTTAGATTTATACATGTAGATATTGATGTAGATATTGTTTTATCTACCTATGTAATATGTACTGAAAGCATATACAAAGTTCATTATGGGTTAAAGGTATTGCCGACTGGTACACTAAATTATATTTGCCAGACTTCAAAAAAGACAGAATATCTAGAAGAGGAACTAACATTTAAAGCATACTTATTGAACATATTGCAGCAATTATTATTCATGCATCAACTACAAAATTAAAACACATCCTATCATGCCAGAAGAAAGAAATCTCATTTTAATAAAATAGTTTTAGGTTTCAAGGATTTACACATTCTCTGAGTGTACAGCCCTCAGACTTGAGAACATTTGAGAGGCTGATTGTAGGGCAAAAAGGCAACAGAGTCTCTGCAACAGATAGATCTGGAGGAAGTTTGATGGATGTTCATAAGCTATAGAGCTTTACTTGATGAGATGCATAGATAACACATGAAACAATGCAATCAGAAATTAAAACTTAGTGCTATGGATAATGAAGACACACACAGAAAAGGAGGTACACATGCACATAGATTTAATTGTATTAGATAGGGTCGTAACAGAAAAAAATCAAATTAGGTGAAGTCAGCTACTTAATATCCTTCTATATAGGTTCCTGCTTTCATACAGATTCATTTCATGTAGGCTCTGCATCAGTTCTAGATCCAGAACACATATACATGCTGTTGTCAAGTGAGAAAACTGGAACATGGAAAAGCTAAAATAAACAGCCCTTGAACTCCACTCTTTGGAATGATCCACAGGTATACAGTACTGGTCTCATTACCATAAACTCAGTAGGAAACAGATATTTTCCACTAGTCTATTTCAGTAACAACAGTCAATGAAAAGCTACAGATTGTAATGACTTTTAACTACCTACTCCTTTAGCTGAGATCCGAACAACCCACTGGTCCGCTAAGAAATGAAAATTGCAATATGTATCTTAGTCATTCATTTCTCATTGTAACAACTCCTCTGAATTTAAAACCAGACTTCAGCTAAAATTAATGTATTTCCTACTAAGCAAAATATGTTGCATTAATTTGGCTGACTTCTGAAAAAGAACAATTAATTTCTGGTTAATCGGCCAACTCTCAGCTACTAATGTTTGGCAATACTCAAAGAGCTACATTTACAATAAATATTTTGATAAGTGTTAAGAGGCAGTCCATGAAATTTCTGCCAAGTTCCCTATCTGGTGCACACATCTGGTCATGAAAAGAGCATTGTAATGGGGATAGTTTTGTAAACATTATATATCTACTTGAGAAGTGTCTGACAGGATACAGGTAAAGCTGTGCAAATACTAAAAACATATCCCAAATGCAGCAACTGTCTTTGTGAAACCTGAAAAAATCTGATCAATATACAGGGACAAATCAGCGGCAGCTGAGAAGAAGGAGCCTGAAAGCAAGCAGAGATGTGTTTGCAGGCCAGAAGGCCAACCTTATCCTGGGCTGCATCAAGAGAAGCGTGGCCAGCAGGTCAAGAGAGGTGATTCTGCCCCTCTACTTTGCTCTGGTGAGATGCCACCTGGAGTCCTGCATCCAGCTCTGGAGTCCTCAGCACAGGAAAGACGTGGAGCTGTTGGAGCGGGTCCAGAGGAGGGCCACAAAAATGATCAGAGTGATGGAACACCTATCCTATGAGGAAAAGCTGAGAGAGCTGGAGCTGTTCAGCCTGGAGAAGAGTAGGATCCAGGCCTTTCAGTACTCAAAAGGGGCTTAGAAGAAAGATGAGGACAAACTTTTTATTAGGGCCTGTTTTGATAGGACAAGGAGTAATGGTTTTAAACTAAAAGAGTAGATTTAGACTGGATGTAAGGAGGAAATTTTTTACCATGAGGGTGGTGAAACACTGGAACAAGTTGCCCAGATAGGTAGTAGATGCCCCATCCCTGGAAACCTTCAAGGTCAGGTTGGACGAGGCTCTGAGCAACCTGATCTAGTCAAAGAAGGCCCTGCTTATTACAGGGGGTTTTGATTAAGATGAAGGGTTTGAAAGATGAATAGCTACTGGAGAGAGTCCAGCGGAGGGCTACAAGGATGGTGAGGGGACTGGAACATCTCTCCTACAAGGAGAGGCTGAGGGATCTGGGCTTGTTCAGCCTAAAGAAGAGAAGGCTACGAGGCGAC
>Ga0065711_1003443_pt1 | contig 36994 bp, 18 predicted proteins | sample Hoacrofraction12_FD_59098 | JGI IMG/M metagenome (GOLD analysis project Ga0065711, IMG submission 59098) | Hoatzin crop microbial communities from Cojedes, Venezuela - Epithelial fraction 12 v2 (version 2) | ecosystem: Host-associated > Birds > Digestive system > Esophagus > Crop | place... | reverse complement strand
AAAAAAAAAAAAAAAAAAAAAAAAAAAGAAAATTAAATGAGATGGTAAGAGGATTCAATCATTTACTGGTATCTTGGCTAAATTTAGCTATTTAGAAGAATTTAGAGATTTCTTGAGGTTCATTTTGGAAATACAGATAGCATACAGGAAGATGATTGTATGTTTTATGTAAATAGATGATGTACAAACTTTGGAAGACAGACATAGAACTTGGAGACGTTTTTATTAATTAAGAAAAAGTTCCAGAAGGATTTAAAATAGGTCACATGTGTCCTTGGTTTGGTCTTCAATAAAAAGAACAGAAGGCTTTGCAAATTTCAAAGTATTCTATTTAGAATTATTGTAACAGAATGCTTTATTTTAGAATTTTTTAAGTCTTCTTTTTTAAAATAAATAATTTTCATTTTGAGAAAGAATGTATTCTTAAGATCGGCATTTTTTAAAACACTAAGGAGAGGTTAGTTAGTCACACATTTCAGACTGAATAAAATATTTTGGTGTGACTTTAAAGATTTTAGAAATACTTTTGAAAACAGTGTTTTGGTTTGGTCCAAACTAATTTGCTTTCCGCAGTTTTTTTAAATTGTCCATCAGAATTAAAGATCCACTATTCTCTAAACTTGCGCTGCAACACTAGCAATGAAGAAAACATCTGCGGGAGTTTGAAATATATCTTCAATATAAGTTTAAATAGGCTTAGAGGATATTTTAAATATTTGATTGCAGATTTATACAATTTTCATGCTCTGAAGCCATGGCAGAAATCACTGTTTTCACATATTCTTTCTTCTGTGCATCAGATATACCCGTCCTGTCTTGTCATCAGTGCTTTTTGCAGATTCTTAGAATCTTTATTGATAGTCACATTCAGATGCAGAAAGCATCTATCAGAGAGTGCAGAAACTGACAGAATGCGTAACGTTCTTCTCTAGATGGATAGCATACGCTGCTTATCATTAACCACAATAGCTGTGTGCCTTGAGACGTGATGAACCATGAGGAAGATGTAGAGCTCTTTCTGTATTTCATAGGCAGAAATACTCTTTTTGACATGAACAACCTTTAATCTTTTATCCTGAATTATGATTTGCCAAACAGGATAGCAATCAGTAACTGACTTGAATACTGCTACATATGTGGCATGGATAGGTTTAGATTCTACAGGGGTAGAATCCAAACACACAAAAGAATTTTTTTAAAGTGTAAATTTGCTTGAGATAAACTTCTGACAGTATTCATCTACTTGAAAGAGTATTTGTATTTTTAATTTACTTTCATTTCTTCTTGGAAGAGCTGAAGAGTTCTATTTCAATTGAACAGAATTACAGATTTCTCAGAATTTTAAGAACTGTAAAACAAAGCTTTCAAGTACCAGAAAAGCGCAGTTGCATGTGAAATATATAAACCTCAAGAAACATCATAAATCAATTTTTTAATTACCTTCAAAAGCTATACATTAAAAATGGTTTCCAGAGACAAAGATAAGTCCAGGAGTAAAGAGTTTAAGTATTTGAGTTGAAAGCCTATGTAGAGATTTCCCTAAAATAATATCTATCCGTCCAAGTTTCCCATGTATTTATTGGCCTGTTATCCCATCTTAGCAAAAGTCTGGAGCTCGTGACATTCCACTCAATTTTTGTCACAGGCTTTATGCTAAAGAAAAATTCTGTAGTCCTAAGCACATTGAAGTCAAGGCTTTGAAGGAGGAAGGGGAGTAGATACTACAAGAGCAAGACCATCTTTACCAACGAGATAAGAATGATACAGATGATATTTTGGCTTAATTTTTAGGTTTGGATTGGGAACTAGACATTAAAATAACTAAAATGTTAAGCAAGTAGTGCCAACCTTTGCTGGACAGTCTGAACATGAAAGATCATTATGCTGCTGGCTTTTTGGAAGGAGACGGAATAGCTAGATACCTGTAAGACAGTTGCCCTTATTAAATCAAAATTCTTTGCAGATCTGATACTATTTGGATGACATGCACAGCTATGATACGACTGTGTTATTGCCTAATAACAGCAAAGCAGGGATGGGTAAAAACTGTTCTTATCCAAAGCATATCAGTAGAAAGTTTACTAGACAAAATAAAAACATGACAGCTGATTTCCTTGTACATTAAAGGTTTCTCTAACCTGGGATTTTGGCTGGCTTGACATTCTCCAAAGAGAGGGAGAGAGACATCATCCTGCATCAGGCACAGCACTGAAAGCAGTCTATGAAAGTGTAAAGCACTGTCTTGAAATCCACAGTTCTCCATAGAGTGAGTTTACCTGAGACTGCTTAATGTCATTTCTCTCAGGTTCCTCTCAGCACACAGTTTTGAAGGACTGGTGAATTTTCTGAATTAACATTTGCAGGAGAAAAGGTAAGACTGTCAAATTTGTATTGAACAGCTAGTTACAAAGGTGGAATCAAATTTGTTTTGCTCATATTATAGGTGGGTCCAAATATAGCATTTTGGCAGAGGATTAATTAAGGTCTTGATTTAGCAAAATGTTTAAACAGATGATGAAGTGCATTGCTTACATTAAGAAATGTGTGTTTTGCTGAATATGAATATCATGTTACAAGTACTCAAGTAGAATAGAATAAATTGTCTTTCTCTGAGCTTTATGGTGATGGATCTGCAATGCTTATACCTGGGCAGGCAAATTTAATGTTAATCTGTGTGTATATGTTCAACTACGGCCATTCTACCTATATTGTGGATATAGTTCATGCTTACACAGCTCTGAACTTCACAATCCACAGAATGAATGACATTCAGTTTGGCTGCAGTGGGACAGGGGTTTAAACACTGTTTCATAGAATCATAGAAATGTTTAGGTTGGAAAAGACCTTTACAATCATCAAGTCAAACCATTAACTTAGCACTGCCAAGTCCACCTCTATAACATGTCCCTAAGCACCACATCTACACGTCTTTTACATACCTCCAGGGACAGTGACCCCAGCACTTCGCTGGGCAGACTGTTCTAATGCTTGACAACCCTTTTCAATAAGCTGTCCCCTCAATCTCCTCTTCTCCAGACTAAACAGCCGCAGCTCCCTCAGCCGCTCCTCGTAAGACTTGTTCTCTAGCCCCTTCATCAGCTTCGTTGCCCGTCTCTTGACACACTCCAGCAACTCAATGTCCTGCTTGTAGTGAGGGGCCCAAAGCTGAACACACTTCACCAGTGCTGAGTACAGTGGCACGATCACCTCCCTACTCCTGCTGGCCACGCTGTTCCTGATACAAGCCAGGATGCCACTGGCCTTCTTGGCCACCTGGGCACACTGTCTCTTACATTACTGTTTATAAATATGTTTTTACTGTTCTTTTTTCTTTTACATGTCTCCAATCATCCAAGCATTATCTGCACTTAAGTAACTGAAATTCTTTTAATTATGACTTAACTTTAGAGGTGTACAGTTAAAGAACCTACAAGTAAAACTTTCAGGGACAATAAACCAAGTTTGGTTAAAATGGAAATATTCTCCTGCAGCTTCACTTAAAACTAAAGGATTACTATTACTAAGCACATCCAATGTGTGACTAACACTTGAAAAATTGTTAAGTTTTATTTTACACATTTCCACTTTTCATGGCTTTCTGAAACAGGAAGCTGCATTAATAGTTTGCTGTGATAAAGTACATTTGGCATTTTCAGCCCTAGAAACTTGTAGTTTCAGGATACTTGTAGGAGAATGTTCTTCAGAGAATTTCCAACCAATTTCATCTACTTATACGGTTATTTGAACAAACTCTACAAAGATAAAGAAATTACATCTGCAAGCCACGCTGACAAATATTTTGCTGGTTTTATAATCTTACTATCTGAATCAAGAATGCACTCACATCAGTGTTTTAAAATATGAGATAAAAATAATTGCAAAGTAAGGTAGAATAATAATGACAGTAACGTACAAAGCAACAGACAAATTTAAAAAGCAACACTTCATATTTTATTAGAAAACTGTTTTCTTAATCCAAGTTCAACTATTGCCTTTTTTTCTTTCCTAGAATCTTCTGCTCTTTTCCCCATACTCTAAGTATACCTGATAGCATTTTTTTTTGTCTAGAATCAGAGATTTACTGTTGAATTTGTTACTTATTATAGTTGGACGGAATTATTTTATTATGCACAGCTAATTCCACTTGTCAGGGCCCTGAGGGCACTGATCCCACTCAGCCTTCTCTGGCGCAACCTTCTCTGGTTCTCCATTCCTGCCCACGGCCCAGGACCCCATTTCAACCCCCACTCAGAGCTGTCAATCCTTACGCAAAGCTCAGACACCAGCAACCCTAGATGGACCTCAGATGTGTGCTTGTAGCCATGTCCCCAGCCCTGTCTCTGTCCCCATCTGCTGCTGCTGGATGTACCCAGACACTAGTGCATTGCTTGCCCTGCCCGGGGCTGTCAGTAGACCCCATTACAGGACCCAACTCTGCTCAACATGGTCAGGCCCTGAGAGACTGTGCCCATTGGAGAGGGTACTGGCTGCCCGAGGGTTAGCTTGGCTCCCAGTTCCCCGTCCCTTAGGGAGCAGCCAGCCCTTGCTGCACCCTGACACCACTTTTTTCCTATATTTAAGCTGCATTTCTCAGAGATAAGTTATTTTGTTGTTCATTTTTTTGTTTGTTTTCCCTCAAACTAGTTGTATTATCCTTTCTGAAATTAATCTCAATGAAAAAAAAAACAAAAAACCAACAAACCAAAACAAACACTCCCCACTAAAAGTATGACAGGCTGGGAGTGGTTTGGAAGAAAAATTTCCTCTAATCTGATGAAGGAGACCTACTGCTTCCAAAGGCCTAAGACTATCAGGAGAGGTAGCCTGTGTTGTAAAGTACGATAAATCCTATTTATATAGGATATATAGAACCTTCACTGTAGTAGAGCCCTGGGGAGAGGAATGCGTTCATGGATATTGGTCTGTGTGAAGTGCACTGGTGCTTTTTTTTTTTTTAATAATTATATGAAAACTTTCCTTTTTACCTTAAGAAAAGAAAAAGGTTACATGGGTACCAGAGCTATGAATTCAGTAGTACTGCAGGTACAGATGGGATGATGGGATGTACTCCTCTACAGCAAGTGCTTCACCATCCATTTATCTACTGATGACTGTTCACTCACACTCCTGCATTTTGCTGCCGGTGCACTATGGAACAGAAAACATTCAGAGAAGATGTAATTCTGTCTGAAGATCTCCTCTGGCACTCTAGTGCTGAAAAAAAAAAAACAACAAACAATAAGTTACATTTTCTTTTTGTATTTCACTGACATTTTTCTCCATGGAAGTGTTTAAAACCACATCCTTTTCAGAGTAGTAATGTTTCTTTTGTTTTGAAGATTTTTTTTTCTGTTATCTAAACCATTACTTGCTGATATATAACATTTGAACTTACCTGTCTCCTTCTCATTCCCTAGTGACGGATAATTGATCATTTGTAAATTAGTAGCTAACTATTCATGCAATCTGGTATGTGGTAAGAAACAAACATAAATATATTCTGTTAACAGTAATTATGAGTTTAATTTCTTTTTTGCATTTTTTTACCTAAGGAGTTTATTTTTAACTGTGTTGCAATGAAGTCTAAAAACATAGCTCAGTTTGGGAATGTGTTTGATTAAATGTAGTAATATCCTTCACTAATTATCATGGGATGTTTAAGTCTAGAAGATATGATTACTGTATGAATTCGATTAATACAAGAGCCTGTGGGGACAGTTCATGGGGTTACTCTATCAGGATGTTTGACAACCTTGTCTTGATGCAGCAAATCAACCTGCGTCATCTATGAACTCCTGTAAACACTGGCAGAAAGGAAAGTTAAGCACATGCTTACATGCTTTCTTGGACTGGGACTGGATTACTTACCTCTGGATTTGTTTTAAAGGTCAAGTAAAACAATTTAAAACCAGGGGAATATGCATTTACCCCAGTTTACTTCGATGCATTATCTAGTCTTCAATAATAATCAGAATCCTACAAAAAAAAAAAAAACTCAAACAAACAAATCATCTCAGAAACAAAAACAAACCAAAAAATCCTCACCTCTGACCTAGCTTCTGACCCACTCTCAATATCTCCTCACAGAGCTCAGAATAATGGCAATGCTGTCATACCTTCGCAGGCAGACATGTGAAGCTTATGATAGTTTCAGTGCTACTACCCCATTTAACAGCAGGGTAAATCAGAGCTCTGCATAAAAATTGCATGTTTTCTAAGTTCCCTATAAAATCAGTACCTTGCTAATTAAAGATTATAATCAGATTTCTTGGAATGTTTGAATCAAGGAACAGTTTAAATAAGTTTCAGTACCTTCAATTATTACTGCAACAGAAAATTGTCAAGCTTGTTACTGACTGGATAACATCACTGATCTCTTTTCAAGTTACAGGACATTTTTTACTGTGAGCCAATCTGCATCATTAAGCACATGAAAACCTTTTATTAAATAACAAAGGGAGCAATAATCTGGTTTACTTGACACTGGTGCAAGAAACAAGTAGGAGACTGTCATTAAAATCCAGGTCCAGCTGATATCAATCTCCAGAGCATTACTCATTTAAAAGAAATCAGTATTTTACTTCTAGACCAAATTTAGCAATGAATTTAAGCGCTAGCAATTCCATTTAGGATTTGTGCTTAAGTATCTTTCTAGACTGAGGATTACAAAGGTTTACGAATCTGAAAATATATAACAATTTGAAAGAGTAGTTGTTTAGACTATATGATGTTTAAGTGTCATTATTTTAAAGGAAAACTATTATGAAGAACTGTTATTTTAGTCTAAATACTTCTTGCAAGAAACATAGACTATATAAACGCATATACCAAAACCAACACACTTCTTGATATTGTCAAATGTATTTCATGCGTTTATAGAACTAATCAGACAAAATCAAACCCAGACTAAGAACAATAATAACAATAAAAACAACAACAGACCAAAAAAGCTTTTTCAGCAATACAGTTTAAACCCTTAGTATGGTTAAAGTAATCTTGTAATCTGTCATCTTTCCTATTTAAGAAATAAATTCTATTATGATGTCAAGCATTTATTGTAAGGGAAACAACAAATGAACACCATTGTTATAGTGGCATAATATGATTAAGTAATAAGGCCCTGCTTGGGCCATGCCTCCAAAAGATCAACTTGCTTACTCTTAAGAGACCTTTTTTACAACAGCAACAAAAAAATGAAGCTGCAAAATTCAGTTAACAAAAATGAAGCTGCAAAATTCAGTTAACTTGACAAATTAGATTGGTCTGTGTGAAGAACCTTTTCCCTGGCTGTCTTAGACACTCTCTCAGAGTACATTTTCTACACCAGATATTATTAAATAGACAAAAGAATAATCTGGATTTCTCTGTGTGGCAGAAAGGAAGAAAAAATAGAGAAGTCCGTAAAGAATCTGATAAAATTGTGTGATGATTTCAGACTGAAATAAAAAGGCAGTCTTGGCACAACAAAAATAGTTTAGATTAACAGGTACATTTGCAAAGAACATTTGTCTATCTCCCAAGCGGAAATGTCTCACCAAAAGAGTATGCATATAGGCATATCAGCATTATTAACTGGGTCAGTAGGTACGAATATACTTACTTGCAGTGGAGGAAGAAGAAAGTTGTGAAGCGAATGGTCAGATGCCAAGACAGTATTTAATTTCCATCCAATTAGACTACTTCCCTCCAATTCTGCGAGTAATACAATATGATGAACATGGTATACAGAGAGAGGAACACAGCGTGAGTGTTTGTTGAAATCATCATATCAAAAGAGATAAATTTGATGGCTGGAGTAGGCTAGGCTGGGTGGATGTGAGTGGATTCATACCTGCCATAGTAGCTGGCACTAGGGGTTAGCTGTTCCTTAAACTTGTATTTTAATCCAATTTAGGTGGAGTCAGTTGAAATTCCTGGTGGATCTGACACCACACTCCCAACGAAGTGGAGGAAAAAGCCCCATTCTGCCATCACTTGCTCTTTTCCCCCCTGCACTCCTGCACAGGCTCTTGTTCTCATAAACAACTCATAAGTCAAGCTAGTCAGTTCATTAAACCCCTAAAAATTAACCAAGCAAAGAAAAGTGATTTTTTTTTTTTTTTGTTAGCATACTGACAGGATTCAGTACAGGGTCATCCATGCACCAGAGATGTTGCAAAGGAGATGGCACAACTATGTGGTTTGGGATTAAGCAGAACTGGAAATAATTTCTGCAGAGAATATGGGTTCTGGCAACTCTGGCTGTGTCAGGAAACAATGGTAAGACGATGTGAAAAGGAGAGGTAGTTTTTTTCAAATTTAGCCAAACCATTTGTTTTGTTCAGATACTCACGACATCCAGATCATCATCTTATATCTTTGAGGATGGAATAAGATTTTAACAGTTCTTTTAGGGGGGAAAAGACTACCACCAAAACAAAAAAACACAAACCCTAACGTAATTAATTTGCTAGAATACTTTTTAATAAATAATTTTGACAGAAGAAAAAAATGTCCTGGCAATTTTCACAAAGCCAGGTTACCCAGCACTCAGTAAAAATTCAGTATTTCGAGCATTTACCTAGCAAAAGACTTGAGACAAATCCTCTCTCTCTGAGAGTATTTGAATGTGTATATAGAGATAGATACAGATTGTATAGATATTGATACATATATATAGTTATCGATATAGATAGAGATGTAGATATGTCTTTTTAGGGGAGTGCTTTAAATATCTTAACTGCCAGACGTACAGAGTTGGTGGGAGAGAAATCTCTTTCGTTCATGCCATCTTTTAAAAATATTTGTGTATACCTGAATATTTTTCCAGTCAAAATAAAATTGCTTTCATGTTTTACTCTTGGTTTTTATTGTTGTATCTAGGTGTTGTATCTAGGTCTTTTTTTTTTGGTTTGTGGTGGTTTTTTTGGTTCTGTGTTTTTTTTTTTTGCCAGGGATTAAAATGCAGTCTGTATCTTCTGTTTATTCCATAACCTAAGGAATTTTTTTAAGATCCTTCTTTGATCTCCATCAGGTACTCTCAGACTGCAGCAGACCATCTCACACCCCTAGTAGGCTTTACTTTGTGGTCTGATTGGCAAATGTCAAGGGCTTAAAGGAATCAGTGGGGCTATGAGGTCCATCTAGGCAGATCATTGTGCTGTGATCCTTGCAGTGCCGTTGTCACTGAACCCTTGCAGTGGGAAGGGACCTCAGGAGGTCTCTGCTCCAGTCTTTTTCTCAAAGCTTTATCATGACTGAATTCACACCAAGTTCCTCAGGGATTTATCTAGTCAGACTTCGAAAATCACCAAGGATGAAGACTGTACAGCCTACCTGGGAAACCTCCAATGCTTGAATATTTTCAGTATGGAAATAACTTCTTTACATCTCATCAGAATCTCCTCTTGTTCAGCTAGAAGCCTGCTGCCCCTTGTACTCTTACCGTGCACCATGGTGGCAGCCCAGGGCTGTATTCTTGTTAACTCCATTTTGGGCACGGGCAGGCTGCTGTCAGGTCACCTCAAAGTCGTCTCATCTCCAGGCTGAACAAGGCCCAGTCCCTCATAGAGCAAGTGCTCCGGACCTAACCAGCCTGAGGGCCTTCAGCGGAATTTGTTCCAGTTTATCAATGTCTTTCCCATGTGGGGGGGCTCAAAACTGGATACAGTATCCAGATGTACTCTCAAGAGTGTTGAACAGAGGGGGATAATCCTTCCCCTCCATCTCCTGCCTGTGGTCCTATTGATATCTATTGGTATGATGATTATTTGAATGGGTATCCAAAGTATTCTATCCAACATACTACAATGTCTTATTTTGTATTTTCTCACTGTATCTACACATTATGTTAAGGGTTTTTATTTTTTTTATCATAACCCAAAATAACATGCTCTTACTTGGCTATTAATGCAAATTACGGCTTGAAATCAATCAATACTCTTGAAAAGAAATTTGATCTCACCCTCTTCTGAGGAAAAAAACCCCCGATATTTCAGTCTATTATATATTGTCATTGTCTGATTGTAAGATGATGCTATTACGGATAGCTTATGGGAATAACATAGGAGGAAGGATTGATGCTCGCACAATCCTGCGATATTTTTCTATGACATATTTCACCTCTAGGCATCTCAAAGAGCTTTACAAATTGATTTATATTCTGCACACAAGGATAATTTCATCCATCCATGTTTATTTGGTGTCCAGCAACACTTCAGTTTAGGAGAGGAATTAAAGGCTATATCCAGCCCAAAATGCAAGGTGAATGTACTCATAAAACAACCCTCACAACAGTTAACACTTCAGACTGCTTCCTTTCACTGCTCTACCTACAACAAGGCATTATTCCTAAAATATTAGGCTATTGAAGGATTTACTGTCCAGATGCAACACTGAAATTCAGTTTATCCTCACTGTTTTCACAAAAACAGTTTTACCTAGAATATACAGGCAAAGAGGGATTTTGGTTACTTTTTTTGCAACTTGTAATTGCAACCATTTAAAAATGCATGTTTCTGTTTGTTTGTTTTTCCTGGTCAACTTTCATTTCCTGATCAATTTTTACAGTGTTTTGATGTGATAGGTTTGACTTCCTTGGGAATATACATCAGTTAAAATTATGTGTTTCCAGTGGGCTTCATCTGAGGATTTTGGAGTAATATTTTTCTAACTGGATCAAAAATTCCAGAAAATAATCGTTCAGATATTTATTTAGTTTCAACACAAAATTTGTTCAAAATCATGTTCCATCACCTATTTTCATTCTCTAAATTTGAATTAATACACTTTTTTTTTTCTTTTGCATAAGATAGATGTTGAATGACTAGTCATTGCTAGGAGTTTTGGTTTGTGGGTGGGGATTTTATTCTTGCATTCATTTACAGGTTGTATCGAGTTGTTTATAAACTCATAATGCAGTATACTTTCAGAACTTTTTCATCCACATAAGAACTCTCCAACTTTTTCCCAAATACATGGATTTTTTTCTGAAGTAGATGCCAGACAAGTATGGTATATTTCAAGGAATTCATGTGGCAGAAACCCAAAACAGATTTTCTATGTGACTTTTTCCTAGTGTCTTGGAGATAGGCTTCGCTAGATAGAAGAAGCTGTGCTCCTGAACTCCCCATACAGGAGTATGTCTACAGGGAAAATTCTATAGTGAATTTCTGTAAATAAATATGTAGAGAAAATAAGCTTATAGGCATATTTTTGGGTGACTTAGAAACTGTGATTTAGATATTAATATTAATTTGCCTGCAATATTAAGAAATTTAATAATCCTCAGTTTAGGAGTGTTTTGGGGTGTGGCAGGGGACTAATCTGAAAATTTTTTAGAAGTCAAAAGCTTAATCTTTGTCTAAATTAGTCAATGACAGAAGTCAAAGTAAATTCTCCATTGTTTACACATTCAACACAGCTGTTAATTCTGTTTTCTGCCTCATCAGATAAGGAGCCACATGTAACAGTTACTTGGCTGCTCTAGCAACAATTTTGAGAAAGATTTCTGGGACAAAACATCCAAGTAACTCCTCCTCCCAAAGTCCTTCCATGACCCCTCATCACTTCTCACTCTGTCCTGTGTGGCTTTTTTGCTAGATGAATACTTTGTGTTTGATGGCAAAGGCTTGGCCCAGGTTAACCCAAATCACTCAGTATGGATGCCACCTTGTTTTCTGCTCCATCATTTTTTTGTATCATCTCAGCAATTTATTTTTACGGAATTTATATTTTGGTGTAAGTAAGTTTTGAATAATAAAAGGTATATTACTGCACTTGTCAACCACATGATTAATACTCCGTTCACCTGGTGTTTCCTTAATGATGACACACCTTACAGGATTCATTTTAAGTAACCTCTTAATCTATGTAAAACAGATTACTTGTATTATATTATATCTTAATCAGAACTTCATGCAACCCTAAGTCCCTAAAAGTCGATTACAACTATACAGACCACTTAACCCATTAAACTTTTAATCTCATCTTTTCTAAAGCTATTCTCGACTACTTTCTAAATCTTTTTTGCCTAATCAAATTTTTATATACTATAAGTGGGCTTTGAAATGTCTTTATTAACCTACTGGACACTTGTGAGCTCATTATTCAGGCCTTGTGTATCAAATTGCTTGTCTTTTGTAAATATTGACTAACTTCATGGTGAACTGTATTTTCTTTTTTTGGTAGAATATTATCATTGATTTATTGCAATTATGGTACATAAATACTTAGAATAAATGTATTACTTGAATACTTTTTTATTTTAACCCACTTTTGTAACATACCATCTTCAACTAGTCCAATGGCTTTCCTAAGATTTATATAGTCCATGAGATAATTCCAGAAATATGCTTAGAATGGCAAACAGCCTGACATCCTAGGGGTCCTTACTAGCTTTGTGAACTCTCTTTGTCATCCTTGATAGCTATGGTTGGTGACATCTATTTTTTACTTTCTATTTCTTTAAAATTCATTGTCATGATTTTACCACTCACTTTGAGCAGATTGTGTTACAGTCTTGTCAAATTGTTGTTTGTTTGTCTTACAGAACTTGGTTTCCATTGTCTGTTCTATGTTATTTCGGATTTTTAAGTCAATGCTTCTGAGAGATTTTCTCAGCTTCAGGAAAAACTGTTCATATGGATGACTATATATACATAATATCTATATTACTGAATGGTATTGTCCTTTATTCACTGACACTAAGCACGATCAAATAGCAGCCCTGAGTCCCTCTAAATGAACATAAACTTTAAATCCAGTGGCAAGTTATGCTATTATGGTGACCTCAGAATAACACATCTGGACAGCTTTTATGTTTTCAGATTTTTTTATTGCTCAAAGAAAGCATTATGTTTTCTGGTATTACTTTATTAACTTCAACTGAGTTCTCACTAGCTCCTTTGATTATTAAATACAATTTAATTTCTATGTGTTTACTTCAGAACGTATTTTTTTAGGTTATTCCCGTAATTTGGTAGAACCCACAAAGATAACTCAGAGGTAAGAGGGACAATCAATTTTATTCACAGACTCATATTTTGACTGCTGTGTGAACCACAGATGGCATAACAAAGACTGAACTATTACTATTACTATGTATTCTCCTTCAAGATAACTATGCAGAATGTTTCTGAAAATCCTTGGGTAAGAAGCTATGCATCAACATCAGTATTTATTTCTGTCTCCTTTTTTTTTTTTTTGTAATGTAGATAGTGAGATTTTTTTGAGAAAATGAAAAGTTACCTGTGCTTTTAATGAAATTTGAGATTCTGCATTGCTTCCTGAAAGACTGATGCAGATCTCTACAGACACAGATAAAATCACAGTTACTGAATGGTTTCTTGTCAGTGACAAATAAAGGACCTGTAGTTTCTATTCCCAAGGGGTATGATTAGGGACCTTAAGAATTCAGGGAAGAGCAAAACATGAGTGTTATGGGCTCCATTGTGTGCTTTGACAGGATAATATTTGTGTCCTTTCTTATATTTTATAGTCAGGTTAAATAAAGGAAAATATCTCTTTCTTAAAAGTTAGATGTGGAAATAGAAGTGAGGTTCTGAAAGGCCGATATTTATGTCTCGCAGCCAGTAGCTCTGAAATTATACTTTAATTACAGCCAAGTTACTATTCTTAGTCATCAAAGCAGAATCTTTCTTGCCTATGTATTTGTGAAATAGACTGCATACATTGACAATTGACTAAAATAAGGATACTTTCAGTTGCTGCTGTTGTCACCAAGACCTGTAAAGAGGCACTAAGCAGCAGCTCAGAACGGGATGTGCACAGCTCTGCTGAGGTGTGTGAGATACAAGAATGCAGCTGCCTGATTTCTAGTTGAATCTGCCTATAGTGGTAATACCCCATCATTATGAAGCTGCCAGAGGCTATTTAATAGTTAAGATCTTGGATAGACATCTAATGTGAAAGACAGTTTCTGAAACAGGTCTGGGCTGCATAACACTGTGTTGGAGTTTAACAATAGTTCAGAGGAAAGACAATCCCTGCATTGCTTGTACTAGATCCAGGGACAAACTCTTGGCTCTTCTGGAAGCCAAAAACAGTTTTACTATTGATTTCAGTTGGAGCAGGACTTCAATCCAGCAAAAAACAGCATAAATTAATCAGGTTTTGTGTATGATCACAGTACAAGGCGTATGACTGCACTGCAGTTGTTCCTGACCTGCTAGGACACAAGATCTGAAAAAATAGCATGATGTTTAAAAAGAACTTTTTTTCCTTAACAACCAGTTTTCACAGGATTAAGGCAGCTAGGCAAATAGTAATGTAGTGAATCTGATTCATTATCTCCTCTGAAGTTTGTTTTGATGCTTTATCCAACATTGCTTTTCTTTGGATTCATAAGAACTGTTTTGAGTTGATAGAGTTGCAGTGAGGAGCAAGGTGTTATGGATTTAATTGGATGGTTTTATAAAGCTGAGAAAAGTACAGCAATTAAAAATAACAAACCCATGACAGTTCAAAACTGGAAAGAAAACATGAATAAATGACCATTCTGACTTGAAGAATACTGGTTACCTTTCTGAGTATCTGAGTTTTCTGACTCAGCATACTGTTGATTTAAATAAAATAAAAAAATTAGAAGCCCCTTCAATTTCACTGTAATGCCAAAGCCATATATAGCTTTGAACAACAAGTTCTAGTGAAAGGAAGGCCAACAGTATGCAAACCATTTCCATATAAATTCAGCAGTCAATTTCATCAAACTTCTCACAGCAGTAAATCCTTTATCTGTAAGAAAGGTTAAGACTGATCTGACACTTCATATCATATTCTATACTTATCATTCACAAATTAAACACCTGAAGAAATTTTTTTTAAAATCCCTTATGGCAAATATTATTATCACAGAGATACAAATATAGTAAATATAAGTGCTTTTCTAGTCTGCCTTATAAAGGAAAGTAGACAGGCAGTTCTCTAACAGAGAACTATCGTTGAGCGTTCAGACCTACATTCCACTTTGTAGTATCAGGAAACACTGATACAATTCCATAAATCACTAAGCTAAAAATAATGTCCATATACACACATGAAAATGTCTTATCAATTTCATTTTGATTATAGATGCATTATATTCTTTTCTTAATCACTGTCAGTAGTGATGGTACCAAATATAAATACAGTAAAGATTTTTAAAAGAAACTGCATGTTACCACAAAACCAGCTGTGCTTACTGATCAGCTTTCCATCAACCCACCCCAAAAATACCCCATACAAGCAAGTTAAATTACAATCAGGCTATCTGAACACAGTCACTATAACTAATCCCTTTCAATTAATCACTTTTAAAACTATAACACAACATGTCCCAACTAAAAACGTTTTGATGAGTGTACCAGTATTTCTCATTTCTCAACCTTTGACACTTTAATGAGCTTACATTGCTATGAATACATCACAGGAATTTTTCTTTAGAAGGAATATCAAGTAAAAATAGAAGTGATTACACCTATACAAAAGTCTCAGCCCCCAGAAATGGTAGTAAAGTACTTCTACATTGTGAATTAAAAACAAAATATAGAATCATCCTGGACAATTTAGAACTTTTTTACTCATCCGGGCCATTTGTCTTTTGATGAGTTATTGATCTGCTATATTACATTTGTGAAGCTTTTGTTAGTCTTTGGGACCCTCCTCTCAAAAGATTAGTTACAATTATGAAGTTGGTTCTTGAAGCCACATTGGTCTAAGACTGTACATTGAAATTCAACTACAATCAGAGCTACATCAAATAACTTCTTGTTTCTTTTGTAGAAGCAAGCTTCTGCTGTTGTCAAGAATGTAGGTAGCCTGTGCAGTATAAGTCTCAGTAGCAACATCAGTTCTCTCATATTTCTCTCATTCAGATTTATTAGAATTTTCTTAGAGATTGAATGTGGGGAATTGTCAGGCATTACTCAGACAGTTAAAGAAGAGAATTGAGGGTTACATCTGGCTAGTCATCCTTTCAACAGGAGTGCTTAAGGTTGGCAGCGATAGTCTTCCAGCAGTTCACCTAGAATTAAGAACTGAGCTTAACCCATATGTGTATCATTAGCGTGTCTCATACATGGAGTCCTTTCTTTGTAATTTTTTCTCAGTAATTTGTTTTGGTCTCTCAGCCACTCCTTTTCATTGTGTATGCTAGGGGTTAGAAGTGGTATGTTTAAAATCACTCCACATCACGAGAACAGCCAAAGCAGCCAACTGTGACTTGCTGTTACCAAATATTTCTTCTGAAATGTCCAATGAAAAAGAAGATGTCTTTTAACTTTTCAATTTTTTTATGACCTCTTGACTTGCAGTTCCAAAGAGAAGTAAAAATTCAACAGAACTACAGGGTAATCTGTGATAACCAAAAAGGTACATTTCTTTTTCTTTATGAAAGTCAAAGACTACTTTTTATCACTGTTTGTCAAGTAATGTGAGGACGTGAGGTTCTTTGGGTCACTTTTGCAGTTTGAGTGCTCCTGTCCTGTGTTTTCCACGCACTGATTGCTGGCTTGTGCTCCAAGACTTTGTGAATTGCCAGTGTTTCTCCCAGTTTCAATATGTCCTTATGTAGGATCATAACCAGATTGTTTTGTCAGCGATGCCAAATCCATCTTAAGGATGGGATGAAGCTTTTCTTAAGAGTCTAAACTATCTGTAACTTTTATATTTGGGTGTAGATGTAACAGGCAGGTTTCTTGAAATAATTTATGTATATGTTGGTCTGGAGGATGGGCTAGAGGATGTATGAAGTTTCTTTCAATCCTATGACACATACACAAACAAATTTTAGTATCAAAGGCACATCCTCCTTGATACCATTACTGACTGTTAGAGCTTTTGATTTTGCCTTTGCCTTTGGTTTGTAATTAGCATGAAATTAAACAACTTCAAATACCAAAGAAAACTGTCATATGAGTGTACATCTGCAAAGTATCATTTCTCAATGTTGCATGTCTCTGACTCAAGCTGTAAACCTTGGAAAAATAATATGTGAACTTTAGTTCATTATAACTTCACTGGAAGGAGCAGTTCAGTGAGAGTAAAACTGCTGGTAATTGCTGAAATGCCTGTGGACTTCAAAACATCATAGCACTCTGGATAATCTGCTGAACAATTTTATCAGCCAAGCAAGGGAAATATAACTCCAAATAGTAATTTTAAGGCTCCTTCCTTAGGGCTCTTTTATTATCCACAAAGTAGTCACAGAACAGAAGCAAATGAACTGGGAAACACTAAGCAACATATTTCCTGGAGGTACCCTTGAAACCATTCAGGAAAGATAGGATTCACTCTTGGTCTTCTTCCTTCCTTGACTTGAATTCCACTTTCTTATGTTCCCAGGCAGGTAAGAATGTGTAACTCTTATCAGGCTGCTGTACTACTGCTTTATGATATATTAACATAGAAGATAAAGGCAGAGTGGATTCTTTAGAGCTAATCACGATCTGCCAAATTCACAGCATACAACAGAATGCAAGTCTGTTCCTTCTGCAAAAGTGTGCTGGTGAGACCACAGCATCTTGAAGAAACTGGTAATAGAAACCATCAGAGATGGATAAAAAATGATTCACCTTCATCTCTGTAGCATTAATATGTTTTTTTTAAGTTTTTGTGTCTGTTTTAGGTGGGGATTTTTTTGTATAGTTCTCTTTTAAATTAGCATATAAATTCAATTTGCTGCTGGGGTCTGTGAAAAGGTCTTGCAGAAAGTCATATCAGGTACTTTTTCCTTATAGTTGTCTGCTGAATGGTTTGAATCTCAGCATGTGTCAAAATACAGCCTTGCAAGTCTCGCAAACTCAGCAAGATTGAGATAGAACACATTATCCCTGACTTGCAAATACTCACTGTTATTATTTTTTTGCAGTTATTATTCCTGGTATTATCATTACTACTCTTCCCATCCTGTAGTTTCTCATTTCCCATACTTCCTGCTGAGGAGGTGATGGATCATCTGCCTCTGAAGATAGCAGCAATGCTATGAAAAACAGCTTAGCCTGTGGGAGGCTGCAAGGGTTCTATCAGGTACCTTGTATCATACAGTCATGATCCTCCATTCCCAAAAAGCTGTTTTCACTAACTTCTCCCATTACGCATTTCAGAAATACTTAAACATCTGAAATACATTTATATAAGACCTGAGTTCAATCTCATTACTTGCTCAGAGGAGAAGAAGCTGGTTTTGTTGTCTCTGTGAGGAATGGCAAATTTAACTGTGTTACTACAAAACAGTGATCCAGCTAAAAGACAAAGCAAAATTGCTAGGAACTGTAGTAAGTCAGCTGTGCAACTACAGTAATTCAGTTGGTTGTATTTGCTTCCATTTTAACCTTTTTAAATTAAAAAATCAAAATCAAATTCACTGAAAGACATTGTGCTTTTTTGTTTACTATTGTTAGCATCAAATGTCAGATGACAGAAAGCATTGTGATTTTGTTTCCAGGGTGACACACTTACAGATAGCTACAATGTGGAGCACGTTTGGAAAACTTTCAAGGAAGTTACTAGGTTAGTTTTCCACAACCAGGAATACAGAACTGGATGGCACCATAGCAACCAAAATTCTGTAGATGCATGTAATAGAAGTATAGATTAGAAGTGTCTGTGGAATGCAGACTAAGCTCACCTTTTGCAATGAACCTATGACATATAGGAAAAGATCACAATTCATTACTTTAATGCACTGTAGGAAGGAGAGACAAAATACTATGGATGTGGCCAATATCCTGAGTTCTTGCAATGTTAGGACTTTTGCCTAGATGATCTCAGAAAGTGGAAGAAGTCCTGTGCCACAGAGCATAAAAACCTATCACGAATTTTACCTCATAGGCATTATAAATTAAATTAAATTTATTCATTATCAGTGTATGTTTCTGCATATTATTACAGGATCTATCTAATTGTGTATTTATGTTATTCTTTAACTTTTACCTCAGTATTGTCTTGTCAACTTTCATTTGGTTAGGCTAAACAAACAAGGTCTTTCCATATCTCTTTATGGAATAGCTAAGTCATTCCCCTAGTTAACCTTGGGAACCATGTCCCTTCAAAATAACTGGTTAATGAACACCTTTATGTATTTTCCTGTCCTTACTAATAATGCATAATTCACTACTTCCTGTGATAACGTTGATCTGCATCACACTGGTGACCACTTGGTCAATACCTCCCTGTCCTTCTCAAAGCTAAGGAAGATCCCTTTCTCTTTATAGTTCTTTTGGGGCTAGTATTATATATCGTACAATTATCAAACAGCATAATCTTTTCAGAGTTCTTGAACTAGATTCTGCTAGCAATTGCCAAGCTATGTGATATTGTTTTGCAAATAAATACAAAGCAGTAAAATATGTGACATTTATGGGTACAGCAAGGGATTAAAAAAAAAACACAGACGATTTTTTATCCTTATGAAATCCATTAATTTAAAGCTATTTGTGAATTACTTAAAATAAACAATTGGTATTATTAGCAGTAATAGAACATAGTTTTGAAAGGACATCACAGAGACAGTCAAAAATCATTAACTTGTATTTGATTGTAAAAGAAAATTAGACAGAGAGAAAAAAATGACATTAGTGCTGAAGTTGGACACAGAATACAAGAACCTGGAAAATTCTTTCGCCATGTAAAAATGTCCATATGGATGGTATTACACAACAGTAACAACTTGTAACGCAATGTAACTGATACTCTGGTCTTAAGACTGTTGCTGAATTAGGCAAGATTCAGTTTCAAGGTCTGCACAGCCTTCAATGATGCCTGAGAAATCAATTCCTCTCTGCCTCAGTTTTCCATCTGAAAATAGTGACTGGAATTGCTTCTTGTCATGGTTCGAGGATAATACAGAGGACACATTTGAGACTGGATCTCTAATGTACTTTGCAATGTAGAAACACATGACATAAGACTGGTTAACAGAGTGCCCCATGGAAACCATTGTACCTGTGTTTCATACTGTCATTTCTGTAGCCAAAGCACCCTGGACAGCTTTCACATCCTGTACTACATAGCTACAGCCCTCCTTTTAGGTTTTCAGATTTTGTGAGACTGGCCTTTTTGATTAAAGACTTAACTTTTCTATAGAAAGCAGTCTTTCTGACTGCTTTACACAAAAAAATGAGTTTTGATGAAAGATATGTAGGACTACAGCTGTCAGTTCAAAATCCTTTTAAGAGTTATCCTTCTTTCAGTCTTAATGCCAAAATTAGTTCCATTTCAATAAAGTAGATCTTGTGTGTAGCATACCACATTTCAATTAATTTAGCGTAAGTTCATAGGCATCCTTACAATTTTCTATCTTGAGAGGGAAGGTGCTAATTAACTCTTGCTTTCCAGCCTCTGAATGGGAAGCTGTGAGTAATACCTCTGAATTTTTCATTATTCCCAAAGCTATAGCTAGTATGTCAATAACAATGTTATGTATGGGTAATTCAAGGATTTAAAAAAAAAAAACGGTGAAGTATACTTGAGGCCAAGTTTTGTCATTCTAATACTCCACTTGAGTAATTAGTCAATTAATTATGTCAAACTGAGAAATCAACTTGGCCAGTGTTTAACCAGAAGAATAAATTCACATTTACTGATTTCACTTATTATTTTCCACAGGAATAAAAGACAACAAATGTTAAGGGAAAAATGTATTTGACAGCCTGTTAGTCTTTAATATATGTTTTTGTTTTCCTAAGTGAATCAGCATAAAATTACTTAAGCAGGTGTTTCTCTACATCTCATGATGTAGGAGGACAGTATATTGAACACCCTGCACATTTCTATTCATTAGGTGATGTACTGATGCAAAACTGTTGACTCCATATCATCACTCAATCGTGGTGGCTGCTCAAGTAAAGATGAAGAATTTTGTTGATACTACACTCTATGTTTCATGGAAACATTTGTAGCAAACATAGTCAAGATTCAGTCCTATGGCATTTATTCTGTTAAAATGAAGCTTTAATCTCATTTGTGAAGTTTAAAATAAACATTGATCATAAGCAAAGTATGAAGGGAACCATCAGGATAAAATTTGAATTTCTGATTGTTGAGAATAGTTTAGAGACTGATGCAAAATGTACTGGAACTAATAAACTAACTCCCATCGATATAATGGTCTCTAGAATAGACACTGAGAACAATTCATTTCGTCTCTTCTTAAATTCTCCAGATGTTAAATTATTTACAAGATACGTAATGTAAAAATTACTTCATTTTAACATTTCAAATGTAGGTAGTTTAAATCTACAAAGTTAAGGGAAAAATCCTGGTTACAGCGATGTTCATGTCATCTTCCTGCCAATCTGCATATTTTACAAAAGACTGCTCTTATCTCAAAAGGTATAATGGAGGTCATATGCATTAAGTAATAGTTCTTTATATATTATAAATACAGACATAAAAAATAGTAGGATTAGTTTTCAAATTAGAGAAGCAAAAAGAAGATAAAGCTATGATTTCATTTCTTAATGATGATTAGCTGCTATTCATGTAACACAAATAATGAGAAATAATAACTTTTGCAATTGCTATTTTAACACACATAAAATTTATTCAGCTGAATTCAGATGCAGAACTGCGTAACCCTTAGCTATGTTTAAAATACTATATTTCATGATTTATGGAATACAGAGTGTTTGAAGAAATGCCAGTGTTTAGGCCGAGAAATGCTATCATTTTCATTCTGAGAGAAGGATTCAGATTTATAGTCTCTATCACCGCATGTGATTCTGAGTGCACACACACAAGTGTGGCCACAAAAGAGTGTTTGGAGGCTATCACCTTCTGACCCCTTCTTCCTGCACTACCTGAACTAAATTTTCACATGGCTTTAACTGAGCTCTACCATAACCCATATACAATAATTTTTGTTAGTAAATGATCTCTATTGTTCCATAAAAAATGAAGGAACACAGAATGATCAGGATTCAGTCTGGAATCTGATTGTAGTGTTTCACAAATTAAACCAAATTAGTCATGGATAGATTTTGAGGTCTTTTGTGGAAATCAGATACCATTAGCTGCATTTTTGCTAAAGCAATTTAAAAACAAGCTGAGATTGGCTTTGCACAGGTAAAAGATATTTTTTAACTACTGTTTCAATTTACTCTTTATAGGGTTACTTTAAAAAAATCAAAAGGCAAAGTTATTGAAATATTTCTTCCTTTTGACCTTGTTTAGGTTATTTAAATTAGTAGAACATGCGGTAGAAAGAGAAGAAAAGATTGCTGTTCATTTACATTTCTCTCTTGTAAATTAAAAGAAAAAAACCAGCCTATATTTTATTCTTGATGGTGACATCATTTCAGGGAAATACCTAAACTGATTTAATAATAGCAGCAAGTGATTTCAAGAAGTAAATCATGACTCAGAAATACAAAGTATCATAAGATCAAAGTCTCAGAAGGACATAGGAACCTCCTGGTTCCACAGCATATCTGTGTCTGCTACAAAAGGTATTTCTACTAAAACTTTCTATTGACGTTACCATACACGGATGTCAGCATATCAGAGAGAATAAACTTCCTGTAATGTCATTAATTGTTTTGATTTATATTAACATTGTTTCCCTCAGTGGAATATATTTTCTGCTGCTGCATGTAACAGCTAATTAGTGTTTCAAATGGCACAACGAAGTCTGAGTAATGTGAATAACCATTATTTAAAGAGTAAGAAATTTCATTTTTTTACTAAAATATAACCTCCTATTTGTAAACTCAGGAACAAATGTAGCTTGTCAGCTTCCCAGTCCTAAAATCAAAAGTTCTAGAAACTTTTAAAAGATCATAAGAGAATTGATCTGCAAAGACAATTGACTGCTTTTTATAGCAGTACACAAATATTTCCCTAAGCAAGGGATCTTCAGTGCATGCAATATGCTGTGCTTCACTAAAAAGGATGCTAAACTTAGTTTTAAGTAACATGTTTTTCAGCAAATCCATAAGAATTAGAAGAAAGTTCCCTTACTCTTACTGGGTCTCTTTCATGTTGCACATACCACTGCTGCAAATTTCTGCTTTTTTATCCCTCCAAGATTACTGTTTCTTCTGTACATAACAGAAGTTGACAGTAATGCGAAATACATGTAAATTCTCTTGAGCTATAACTGCAAGAATGCAGTAGCTGGCTTTTTACTGACTTTGTCTGGAATTGGACAGATGAGCTAATGTTGGCAAAATGTAGCAAGACCAAGATATTATTCAAATTTAAAATAAAATATAGAGAAATATGTTACTCGATACTCAAAGACAAGGTGAGTAGCTCAACTGCTAGCTACCTAGCATGCAGAGTCCAGTGAGATGAACAGAAGAAAGAAGAATCAACCCAACAATTAAAGTTGTAAAATTCCTATTAAAAAGGCAGATGAACTTATTATTATATACTTGATTGTATGTACTGCTAGTCCCCAGTCTTTCAAGCTGTCATGTTACTGAACCTCTCTCCCTGTGATCTGACCTTTCTGTCAGGAATATGCATACATTGCTGTTAATTTGGATGTGTGCAGTAGATCTGGTGCTTCCCTGTAGTGCCAGCTTTGCTGTGTGTCACCAGATCAACTCTGCTGTGCCTACCTACAGCTGGTAGGCTGCTGGGCATCCAGCTGCATTTGAGAAGAGCCAGGAGAAGTCCCACAGGTGAGTGAATTGGCTTGGTGACATGCAAACGGGTCATTGCTTTAGGATAGGAAACAGTAACAAAAGTGAAAATTACAAATGAAAATACAAAGTTGCTATATTTTCTTAGCCATATAAATACATCATACATGAACTGTAATATATTTTTCCCATCATATTCATCTGAAAACAAATGTTACAGTACACTGGTTCATCTGGAAGAAACCTAAAATATTCAGTACATACAATATACTGCACTTCACTAAAAAGGATGCTAAAATTAGATTTATGTAACATGTTTTTCAACAAATCCATCAATTAATTTTGTAACTTTGGAGCAATGTTTTCAAATGTTTCATAGTTTTCTTCTTCCCTGATAAGTTATGTAAAGGAAACAGCATTTTTGACAGCATTCAACAGATGCCTGGATAACAGACAACCGTTCTCTACCCATACTCACTCTGTGCTTTCTGCAAGTCAGACAGAGGCTCAATCATTTGATTCTAGCTCCTTGAATAGACCCAAGAGTAGTACTTGTCACAAGATAATGTAAGAAGTAATATATGATAATGATTAGAGAAATGTGAGTGTGAGAAAAAGATGAGGAGGGCTTTTCTGCACCTAAAGTCAGAAGAAGTAGCCTAGTTCCAAAATAGTGAATACATGTCATCTTAACCTTATTCAGATCAAGATAAAATAAGATTATATGGAGTAACCTGTTACAAATTAAAGTCATTTTTATGATAGCAATTAGCACAATGAAAGAAAGGTCTACACCTGAAACCTCTTCCACTAAATCTGTTCACATGGAGGACTTGTTTGGAGAGACTTCAAATGTCCATTAAAATGTCATCTCTGAATTTACCCAAGAATTTCTGTTCTAATGGGTTAATTTCCATTTGGTTTTGAATATATTCTCTTTATTATTACATTTACTAGTGATCTTAGCATCCACATCATACTCAGCAGCTGCATACAGTTTGTATCATTTATGATCTGATTTGTATCATAGCATTGTTCTCTTTCTTATTCACTGGATTGCATCAGTGGTCCTAATGCTTTTTAGCTGCTGAGGCTGTCTTGTCTGCCTCCCACCCCAGAGAGCTACCGCCTAGGTTGGCATACTGCCCACTGCAGTCTGTACCTCCTCTTCCCGTTTATACCTCCAGGCTTGGTGTTCCCAAGGACACCTCTTGGACTACGTATTCAAAGTAATGTTTTCCTCTCTATAAGGCCTCGTGTCCGCAGGAGAGGTTTCTTCAGCTCTGGTGGTTTCAGTTAAGATTTGAGACTCAGAAGTTTTTGGGAATAGAAATTAGATTTTGGGAAGAGTCACATCTTGATAAACTCTTCACACTCCACTTTGGACTGGCTCCTCTCTGCTTATCATTTATACCCCCTTTTTGCCTGCTCCCTGGCTTGTTGCAGTAAGGTTTTATCTGAAAAAGCAGGTTGAAATCCTTGTGCATTCGTACGAAAGATGAATATCAACTTTTAGAGAAACTCTAAAACAGGCTGTGTTCAGTTGTGATTGTGGGGGAAGGAAAATCAGCCTCAGTGTGTACACATAATGTAATGAAGTGAAAACAACAGTGACCATAAAATGTTTTGTATTTCTTTGATTTGAAATATTAAGGTTTGCCTATGCAGTAAAGTTAATGAAAATTAATGAGTATAAATTAGAGCATAAATTTACAGTGCTCTCAATACTGACTGCCTGTCTGCCTGAAAAATTCTGCTACCTACTACAAATGTCTTTTTTGTGAGCCCATTTACTCCAATTGCAAAGTATGTCATAATACCCCATGGGTATGGAGCACTGAGTGTAGGTGAAGTTAATAAAAAGTGATGACTGTGCTATAAATTTACACCCTAGATTGCTGCAAATTATCTTCTCTATGTAGGAAAATCCTGAGAGAGGTAGTATGACTGTCCATTATCATCCATAGTTTCAAAATGTGTTAAGGGCTGTCATTCAAGTATTATATATGCCAAGTTTAAATTAATTAGATACAAGGCAAAGAAAATGACCACTTTGACAAAGAGAGCATGATGAGTGACCTTTCTAAGTGGAAACAAAATTGTTTAATTGAATGTTTCAGTAAAGGGTGGTGGGGTTTTTTTTTCCTGTCAAATCACTGGAGTTATAGAGCAATTTTAGAAGGCTACATCGTATGTGGATAGAATGTCATTTCCTGGTATTTTCAAATTCTAACTGTCCCTGTACTTCTGAAAACACCAGAGACAGGCGGTGTGTGTGTGAATTATTTATTTGTTTGTTTGTTTCTTTGTTTTTTTTTATGTAATTTGGTTACATAATTTTACATTTGGTTCAGAAGGATAAGTAGTATTTAATAGAGAAAGAGTGTCTGAATTATTTTAAATATAGGTAGAGAAATGATTTAGGATAAAAATAGTTATTTTCTTGGTGAATTTAAGGGTTTTTTCGTGGATTTCTCTTTTGACAATGCGTTACTCTGTGTCACACGGACAGCTGTTTGTCCTTTGCCAGCAGATAAAAAGGACAGAGAGAAAACTGTTCCAGCTGTTGTCTGTTCCAACTTTTGCATGTTAGTGATAGTCACAAAATTATTTTTATCCTCTTTCCCAATCCAATTTGAGTCACAAAGTTGTGGTACACCTGCATAATAGTGCTGTGTGTTGCGTTCTCCCTGAGTCACACAACAGGCTTTGGAATTTATGCTGAAAATGTCTCTAGGCAGACAGATGAACCGAATTAAAGCTTCACTGGCTTCCTTGAAACTTCTCTGTGCAGTGTCAGTAAGGGGCTGGAGCCTGAGGCAGTCATATGCACGCATACTTGGGAAACTTTCATGTAAATTCACCACCAACTCTGTTGGGGAGTGTGTGGTGTGGGGAAAAGGGAAAGAAAAGACAAAATAACACCCTTTTTGTCTACATATTTTTCTGAGTTTTTAATGTGATTCAGTATTAATAATTATTTTAAACTGCAGGGTTTTAACTTTAGAAAAAGGTTTCATTCAAAAATCTCTTTTGCTTTCAGACACTGAAAATCTTTATCAGTGTCCTCTGAATGAGAGCTGAAGTTGCGTCAGTATTTCAGTGTTTCATAATGAAGCTACGGAGCAGAATGGTCATGTATAGCACATAGTGCTTCTGCTTTAACCTTATCCCAATTATTATCTCTTTTTAAGCAATCAATGATTTTCCTTCTATAGATGTCTCCATACTATTTTAAGATGACATGAGTCAGCTGGTGCACATAATAATTCAATTTTTTATCCTTGTATAGTGGGAACTGCTTACTTAACTCTTGGTTCTACTTTTTTCACTATAGACAGTTTTCTTTTGTCAGCAAATTTAAGCTTTCACAAGTTTAATAGTCTGCTCAGGTGATTTATGAAGATTATAAATAAAGGCCTAAATACTTAAAGAAACTCAGTCTATGATATAACTCCTCCTAACAAGATTATAGTTCTTTTATCCATCTTCATAAACTGCTATAGCTGCTCTGATGCTACAGTATGTGTTTTTGAAGCTTATCTCGAACATATTTCTCTGCATAAGGGAGAAACTGATCAGTAAAATAATATTTTATGTTGTAATGTGTTCCATCTGTGCAAAATATGCTTCTGTAGATCAACTGCTCTATGTGCAGTTGATCCACCTCCATTGAAGTGCAGCAGTCTTCAGAGGCTCCCAGAAATGAAATCTAACTTTTTTTCACCCACTCTGTGCTGCAAAGGCTGAATGGCAGACAGCATATAAATAGAACTTGAAGAAATAACTTAAACTACTGATCATTACCTGAGTGTTGCTGAGTGAATAAAGAGTGTGTGGTCAGATATTCGTCTGGTATTGAAAGGTAGAATTACAATCAGAGCTCTTTAGGGAAAACAGTATTTCTTGTTGGTAATTTGCTCACAAGTAAACTCTTTTCCACGTGCAAGTGACCATTTGTAACTCTCTGCTCTGGGAGATGTATTTGCTGCCAAAATTATCATATTGTTTGCTGTTTCAGAAGCTCCCTCTCCTTAAAAAAAGAGGTGGGCAGAGATGAGGATGCAAACCATCCTCATTCTTCCGTCTGCAGCAACACACTTCCAACTAGACCTTTTCCTTCTGCTCATCTTCTGTCACATTGTCACCGAAAATCCGGGAATAAAACCTCGTAACACCAATGTAGTGTTGAAAGGCAGGCATTCTTTACTGCAGTGCTGGCTGCACGGGGGATACTTCCACCGAACATGCATACCTCATACCTTTTCCATGTGATTTATATAGGTCAAAATTATACATATTTATTTTATTTATACATATTTATTATCATTATCTTTGGTGATTGGTGCACATTTCCTTGTTTCACATGTAAATTATTGCACAGACTCAGTCATCCTCTTTCATTGTTCTCTTTTGAGTAGGTGGTATTATTTGGGTATGTGGTCAATGGGTCGGTCGGTGGTCGCGATCTTCCCCGTCGGAATTACCTTTGACGTACTTGGCTTTTAATCTTGGCAGTCCTGGTCAGTTTTCTCAGTTCCCTACAGGAAACCATGTTTCATCATTCTCAGTTGACAGAAACACATTGTCTATTGTTTTGTTTGCATTAATGATTATCTAGAGACTAGAATACAGATTAAAAAAATACACTGATCGATATCAATCCCCCCCTTTTCTTCTAGTCCTAACATACTTATTTTGTATACTATATGTTCCCAGACCTAATGTCTGGTTAGGTAGGGCTGTACAAGGGACACGGCAGCATTGTTCGTGGTCATGGTTAACTGATTCAGTCACCCTGGTTACAACATGATACAATGGATGGGAAACCCAAGTGCCAGGAAAAAGTCTTTGGAGGTCCAGTGGCAAGGACTTGCTGTAAGTCATCAGTACAATTAATGTGATATGTAACTTGCTTGTTGCTGGGTCTGTGTCACTTAGAAACAGGCATCTTGAGAGCAGATCATGGGCTCAATGGGTACTCTTGATAGGTGCAAATGTAGTTGCCATTTGATTACTCTTCTTGAGTGAGGAGGAAGAAGTGAGGGACAAGTATGATTCAAATATCTCTCGGGTATATAAATAAAATACAGTAGTACGGAGATATCTCCAGTGGATTAAAATGAACTTATTTCAGTAATGAAAAGAATATCGTTTATGGAGCCCTGGATGTGCTGCTTTCTCTTGTGGTACTACATGCATAAAATTGGCTCAGTTATCTCTGAGCTATGCTACAGGGTCAAAACGTTTTCTGGAGTGTCTTTTCAGCAGCACAACATCTCAGTGTTGTACCAATAATTAAAAGCTAGCCTGCAGAAATCACAGAAAAAATACATGAAATTATACATAATTATATCACTGCCATTTACTTCCCCTAACTACACTGTTTGATCTTCATTCAAACCATCAGCAAGTTGAAAATTTTGGAATTTCTAAGCTGAACTGAAAAGAAAAATAAGTTGTGATATTTTACCTTAGCAAAGATAAAGGACTGTGAGGTCATGCTAGGTATTAGGCTAGGAGGTGATTATGCTCCTATATGTCCTACTTCAGATATTGTCCTGGTTTTGGTTAAAACCGAACCAGTTCTCTTTTAGTGAATTTTCCTTACAGCTAAATTCTTCTAAGTAACTGCATTTTTCTGAAGCTGGCTGCATATTTTACAGACACTGGCCACTCCAAAACTGACAATACCCAATGTTTATCGTTATACTGAGCTAATGGTAAGAAAGGAATGCAGAAAAAGGCCCCTTTTTATAATTATTACTATAGCAGCCAAGGTCACTGATAGACCTGTTAGGTCCCCCAAGTGAGGAGTCGGAAAGGGTCGCACTTGCGGGGAGGGGTGGACAGGACAGGTGACCCGATACTGACCAACGATGTATTCCATGCCATGCACTTCACACTCACTTTAAAGCTGGGGGATCACGAGGGTCTCGCTCTCTTTGTTCATGGCCGCCTGCTGAACAGGACCCTGCTTCTTGTCCTGCTTGTGATCTTGATCCAGATTCCGATCCATGCATCCCTGAGTCCAGTTCCTGCCTGCTGCCGAGGCCAATCCTGGACTGCCTGGTGCTGCCTGGCAGCTGCTGCTGGGACACCAGCGCCCGGCACCCATCTCTGGGAAACTCAGTATCGGTTTTGTATATTTTTTTTTATTTCTCTTATTATTAATAACATTATTAATATTATTACTGTCACTAATAAAGCTTTTTATATTCAATTTGTGAATCTTTCTCCCTTTTCCTCCTTTTTCCCTTCCTCTGGTGAGAGGGTGAGGGTTAATACAGAGCATCTGCCACTTCACTTATTGCCGCCCTGCTCTAAACAGTGACAGATATGAAGCCAAAGCCTTTTGATCCACTCAACGTGTTTCAATTTAAAAAAAAAAGAAAAAAAGAAGCAAGAAAAAAACAGAAGCAGGAAAGATGATTAATTTGAGTAGATTTTGTAAAGGGCAGTACCACAGTATAGCTCTCACACTGAGAAAAAGATTTTTTTAAATCTCGATTATTGGTTAGGAAATAAAAGACATATTTTTGTTACATTAGTTTATCTCTGTTTCTTGCTAGACGTGTAGCTCAGTAGCAAAGAAATATAGTTGTAATGACTACAATAACATAACAATAAATGTTAATGCAATTTTGACTGAAGCAATTTCCTAGAAATTTAATTAAGGTAATTAGAGCTTTTAAGTATGAATTAAAGTAGATAAAATACTTGTAAATTATTAAGTGTTAACTAGGCCTTGTATTATCTTAATCTAATCTAATAAATAGCAGTCTTTAAAAATAAACTCAATGCAAATTTCTCTCCATAATTCTTAAAAAAAAATTTTAATCTTCATAAAATAGTTGTCACTTCATGTGATGCACTTCTGCACTTCCTTATTCAAGCACACAAGAATGTTTCCAGCCTAATCTTTCTAAGAGTGCAGATGTTTATCTGAATTGCACATACCTTGTGAGCTCCTTCTCTTCCAATATGCTTTGCAGGAGAAGTTTTCTAAACTTTTTGCAGCTCATACTGATAAAAATATCAGTAATCCTCTGAGATAACAAAACTTCATGTATTACCTTTGTTGCAGACCTCAGCTGTTCCCTGTATTTTTGTGAGTTTAAGGAAAAAAGTTTGGTGAATTGGAAATGCGTGGGTTGGGTGTAGAAATTATTTGTGATATTGATAAAACCTACCAGGAAATGGCCTTGGTTAAAAACATCATTTGCACGAAGGACAGATTCGTGCATATATCTGAAGTATTATACAAGAGTCAATATCTTGCAGAATTGTTCTTGAGATTTCTTGCATAAAAAGTCCCATTTTCCTCAGGTTGGAAGGCCTATTCATTTGAAAGTAAGTGCGTGCTTTTTTATTAAAGAATTAAAAGTTGGTAACAATCATTACTTTCCTTTCCACCTAATGGAAATTTCTACAATTCATCTGTGAGATCTTCTGTACGAACTGATGTTCCCCAGAGTATATTCTGGGACTGAATTATCAGAGCACAGGGTAGATCACTGAATTTGGAATATGAACGAGGAAGAGATGCATTTGTTTCTTCACTCAGCATTTCCAAAATTCATTAACTTCCCCTGCTTCTTCTGTTTTGAATTTTGTTAAGGAGTTCGTGAATCAGTTGGGTGTCAGCAAAACATTAGTATTAATGAGTTCATTTCCACACAAATTGGCTTATTATCATGCTGACTTGCAGTGTTTTCTGACAGTCATAAATGAAGTCCCTCTGCAAGGATTGTTCATTTGCTTGTCACACTCAAAATGGGGTGGGGGGAGGAGGGAAATAAGGAAAAAAATGCATACAAATGTACCAGTTCATTGACACAGCAAACCCTGTGGTTGCTCCTTAGTTAGTTTTGGAGAACTCTGAGTACAGTAGTGTGTGTTTCATTCATCAGAATGCACTAATTCTGCCTGGCAGCTGATGAAAACTAAGACCCAGAATCTGACTTTGCAAATTACCTAAAGGAGATCTAATTTCAATTTTATAGCAAAATATGTGACCCTAATTATTAGAATTTCATAGAAGTACACTCAAATGAAAATACATTGTGGGAAGAATATTCTTGTAGTACCTACATAACCTTCCAACAATTCTCTTATTATCTGATGTATATTTGTTGTTTTACACAATGCCATGATATATTTGTACCGTAGCTATTCAGATTAATGATACCGCTGATCATCCAGGCTTTCTCAGAATAAATACTGAATGTCAAGCTGTTGGTGATCTTTTCAAGTGAGACATTGTGTTCATTTCCCTTCGGACCACTGATTTGGTCCTTAATCCATTTGTAACTTACTGTGATTATGCCCAGCAGGTTTATAAACTATATTCCAGTTCCACTGCTGCAGGCTTCTTTTGTCTCACAAAGCCTGATAGGATAAAGTAGATATTGTTTATTCCATCATCCCGATCAGATCCTTAATGCAGGTTTGTCAGCCTGTTTCATTACATCCTTTCCTCGTGTCAGTTCTGGAATGGCATGAATTCCCGTGACTTGAGATTACATTGTCTCGTTCTATCCTTTACCTTCACTATACGTCAGGCCTAGGGGTATAAGTACTTCTTTTTCCCAGGGACAAAACTATCACAAGCCTTCTTCTGACTAATAAGATTTGCATTAATTACCACCAGCCATGACCATAGCAGTGCAACTGTGTATTAGGAACTTTGAAAAATCTGTGTGTCCATAATATACATCGCATGCTAATATAATATCATTTGACATTTCTGTCCTTTCAAGGTCTTCTGTCTGTCACCTTGTAATAAATCCATATTCTCTAGTATTCATATCTCCAATATGTATTTTTCTCAGAGTGAAGATCTGTGACCTCTCTTACACAGGATGTCAAACTAAATAGAACACAATGGTCTTTTCTGTTTCTTAAATCACTGATAAATATTTATCTGTCAGTTTTAGACTCCAAATACTTATCAAGTACGTATGAAAATACAAGAAGCAATGCTGTAGTCATCATTAATTGACATATTTATTGTTTATGAGCAATAACACTCTTGTTCCTACAGTGTTATGGGAGTTCCCAAACTGTATATTCCTAATTTGCTGCTGACTACTGCAATAACTGGTACATGCGCATGCATAATACGTGAGAAAACCTAAATGTCTTTCAAACTTTGTTTGTCAATTAAAAATAGTGAATTCAGATTTCCAAGAAAAAATGATCCAATTTCAGGTTTTTAAGTAATGATACAAGCTTAGGAACAGATATTTGGGTCAAGTGTTAATGAGAAGATTTTGGAATATCTGTTCAGAAAAATTGTCTGACATTCTGATACTACCCAGTTCATATTTTAAATATCTGTATGTTGTGATTTAACCCCGCAAGCCAAACGAAGTTAATCTGTTACAAAGATTCTGGATAGTATTGGAAGAATACCATCATCACAACATCTAAGCTAGTCAGATTTTGCCACTGTTGTGGTCTAACCCCAGCCAGCAGCTAAACACCACACAGCCATTTAGTCACACCCTCGTAGTGAGAAGGGGGAGACAATTGAGAAAAAAAAAGGTAAAATTCATGGGTTGAGAAAAAGACAGTTTCATAAGACAGAAAAAAAAGGGAAATTAATAATAATAACAATAATAATAATATACAAAACAAGTGATGCACAATGCAGTTGCTCACACCAACCGACCGATGCCCAGCCAGTTCCCGAGCAGCAGCCCCTGGCCAGCTTTCCCCCTAGTTAATATACGGAGCATGACATCATGTGGTATGCAACATCCCTTTGGCCAGTTTGGGTCAGCTGTCCTGGCTGTGTCCCCTCACAGCTTCTTGTGCCCCTCCCCAGCCTCCTTGCTGGTAGGGCAGTATGAGAAGCTGAAAAGTTCTTGGCTTAGTGGAAATACTGCTTAGCAATAACTAAAACATCAGTGTGTTATCAACACTGTTCTCATCCTAAATCCAAAACACAGCAGTGTACCAGCTACTAAGAAGAAAATAAGCTCCATCTCAGCTGAAAGCAGGACACTGTATTACTGTAATGTGTGCTATGAAATGTGCCATCAAACAGTTAATTTATCGCATGTTTTGTTGCTTCAGAAATCCATGATTTTTCCTACTTTATGGAGTTGTTGTGGATTTCTTTCCAGTACTAGACCCAGTCTGAAATCTTGGCTCTGATTTGCAATGACCCCTCTTATGTTTATACAAACTGCTAAGGCATTTTATCCAAAGACATGCTTTTGTTCTTCTTGTGGATAAACCTTAACAAATATTTTTTTGTCTTTTCAGTTCTTTCACATTACAGGCTGTAGTCATTAAAATTTTCCACTAATTCTGTAAATTTGGATAGTATCCTTGTAGACAGAGTCAATGCCTCCCAATATTATGGACCTAGAGCTCTCTACTGCATGAGCGTGGGTGGTTTGGATGTGTTGACCTTTTCATCCGCAAGTGATTTTTCCTTTTCATTGAGTTGTACTGCACACTAAAATATATTTCTGATTAAAATCAGAACCCACCACTTCCCTGTAGTTGTTCTATGATAAATCCTTATTGTCATAAGCAGACATGGACTCTTGCAAATTCACGTATAATTTGGGACTTCCATAGCTCAGATAGAATCATAAAGCACATATGTTAAATATGTAAGACCATGAAGGGAGATTTTCTACAATCTGACTGATAAACAATACTTCAAAATTTCCATTCTTATCTCACCATCTAACTCGGCAAACTTACAAAGGCATCCAGTTGTTGACTTAAAGGAAGTTAGAACTTCCATTAATTCTGGGGTTTGGTTCCCTATCTAAATATAATGATATACAAGCTGCCTGGCAGAAAAGGACCTGGCAGGGCTGGTTGACAGCCAGCTGAACATGAGCCAGCAGTGTGCCCAGGTGGCCAAGAAGGCCAACGGCATCCTGACTTGAATCAGGAATAGTGTGGCCAGCAGAAGTAGGGAGGTGATCGTACCCCTGTACTTGGCACTGGTGAGGCCGCACCTGGAGTACTGTGTTCAATTTTGGGCCCCTCAGTACAAGAAGGACATTGAGTTGCTAGAGCGTGTCCAGAGAAGGGCAACGAAGCTGGTGAAGGGTCTGGAGAACAAGTCTTATGAGCGGCAGCTGAGGGAACTGGGGCTGTTTATTCTGGAAAAGAGGAGGCTGAGGGGAGACCCTATCTCTCTCTACAACTACCTGAAAGGAGGTGTAGAGAGGCAGCTGTTGGTCTCTTCTCCCAAAATAATAATGGTAGGACAAGAGGAAGTGGCTTCAAGTTGCGTCAGGGGAGGTTTAGATTAGATAGGAGGAAAAATTTCTTTACTGAAGGAGTTGTAAAGCATTGGAATAGGCTACCCAGGGAAGTGGTGGAGACACTATGCCCGAGGTGTTCAAAAAACATGTAGATGTGGCACTTGAGGACATGGTTTAGTAGGCATGGTGGTGATGGGTTGACATCTGGAGTTGGTGATCGTAGAGGTCTTTTCCAACCTTAATGATTCTTTGATTCTATGATTCTAATTTTTACGTTTGCAAAGATTTGCAGTTTGAAGGATAAGAGCATTGTATTGATTTGTTAGATAGAGATCTCTGAAGAAGACTCCTCCAAAAAATGTGACCTCAGATGATCATAGAATCATAGAATCATAGAATGATAAGAGTTGGAAGGGACCTTAAACATCATGTGGTTCCAACCCCCCTGCCATGAGCAGGGACATCTTCCACTAGACTAGGTTGCTCAGTATCATGTATCATGCCATTCAAGAAAGGCAATAGCAGTAACACACAAATCCTTGAATTTTCTTTGGGGAGAACAACCAGTAGTTTTAAATGAGACTGTTATTGTAAAAGGATGTTGAAAAATGTGAAAGATGTTACTGAAAGTAAAATAGCTTTTATCTAGTAACAAATGTTCTAAGTTACCTTTCTGACATTGTTGCCAGAAACTCTTGTAACAAATGTCAGTGTATGAATTTGCCAAGTAATTAATATGACTCTGCCTTGTGAATGAAAAATAAAATGTTGTGCACTAGCTTAATTCAAGCATGAAATTAGATTTTGCAATCAGTAATTATGGCTATATATAACATCCTACAAAATATCATGAAATAATGTTTAGTAAGTGCACTTCATGTAGCAGTAATAGGGTCAGTCCAGTTCCTATAGAAAGCTGATGTTCTGTTTGTATGAAAATTACAAAGCCGTGTATATCTATTTACAGCAGACCAAACATTACAGAGAAATCCATTTGGAATCGCCTGTACATGTGGCAAGCCAGGAAGGATTGACTCACACACGCTGCACCGCGGGACGTGCGTGCCACACCACCCATGCCTACCACACTGCGGGATGCGCATGCCACACCACCCATGCGCACTGCACCGTGGGGTGCCACAGTCATAGGATACTCCACGCCAACCCTCGTCAGCAGAGAAGGTGTGCTTTGTAGCACTCACTGCAGTCGTGGCCACGTCGACAGGAGACAAATTTGGCACATTCTGCAGACCCTTTGTGGCCAGCAGTTCCAGTGTTATAGCTTGTAACTGGAGAGTGGTGTGTCCAGTTCTTGTTCTGAAATGCACACAGCTGAACTGAGACCTGGTAAACTCTCTGTGCAATCTTGCAATTTCAACATAGCCTAAACTAGAAAATGTTCAGACTTCGGTTATACGAAGACTCTTACATATGCTCAGGCATATGATATAGAGACAGATAACTCCACTGAAATGGAACATTAGTTTCTGTGTGTTTTGCAGCATTTTTAGATTTCTCAGCTACACCTGGAACCATCTATACAACAGTTTCAGTCTATAACATCCATACAAAAAGAAGTACCCCAAATATAGATATGGACTAAACTTAGAAAATAAACATGTATGTAAAATGAGTAATAAAGCAGTTTTAAGAAAGAAAACCCACTGGTGATGCATTTTATAGTGCTGCTGTTTGATCATCACCTTTCCATCTCACCTATATTACATCTCTAAAGACACAATGCCCTGATTACTATTTCACTGATTTTTGTGGACTGTGTAACGTGGTTTTCTTTCACAGTTAGACTGTTTCAGTGCACATATGCCATTTCCTGAAGACTTGCAGGTGTATGGACTTACAGAGGAGTGTAGTGGAAAGAAGAAAGCTTCATTTGTGATGTTAATGGACACCCTCCAGACCTATGATTGACTTAAGAGAAGAAGACTCTCTGACATTAGCAGAGAGGCTTATTTAGCTAGAGGTAATTGATTTAACTTTCATAATAGAATTTCTTTTCACAGGCTTTAGCAGTGGATAAAGTACTTACAGTCCTTTCACAGAGAGAATGAGATTCAGCGAGCAAGAGAGAGGGGTGGAAGAACAAACAACATTCTTCAGTCCCTAGCTCACAGTGAAACAGAGAATGAATCTCTTTGCTAAGGATGCAAGGCAGTCTTTATTGGTAACATA
>Ga0065711_1005024_pt1 | contig 37002 bp, 17 predicted proteins | sample Hoacrofraction12_FD_59098 | JGI IMG/M metagenome (GOLD analysis project Ga0065711, IMG submission 59098) | Hoatzin crop microbial communities from Cojedes, Venezuela - Epithelial fraction 12 v2 (version 2) | ecosystem: Host-associated > Birds > Digestive system > Esophagus > Crop | place... | reverse complement strand
GAGGGTTGTGAAACACTGGAACGGGTTGCCCAGAGAGGTAGTGGAGGCCCCATCCCTGGAAACATTCAAGACCAGGTTGGACAGGGCTCTGAGCAACCTGATCTAGTTAGTGGTGTCCCTGCACGCTGCGGGGGGGTTGGACTAGATGACCTCTAGGGGTCCCTTCCAACCCAAAACTTTCTATGATTCTATGATTCTATGATTCCATGATTCTATGATTCTACCCTCTCAGAAGGATAAGGGTCTGCCAGAAAATCAACATTAAAAGCATCCATAAATTGTGCAAGCACTTTGCATGAGCAACACATGATATTTCTACAGTTCTTTCCTCCCAAAGGGTCCTAGAGCATTTTATTCCCTCATCTGACACTGAAATGCAGCCACCTCTGGGGTGGAAGCCAGCAGCCATTCAGCATCAGGGACAGTGCCATATTTAAGCAAGATAAATGCACAGAAGAAAGACCATCTGTTAGCATGCCAGTCAATTTGTAGATACAAGTAGATCCATAGCAAGTTGTGACAAACTCGTGTGCCAGAGCCCCCTCCAATATTTCTAGCAGACTACAGGCAAGCATAAGGAAGTCATTTGTGTAAGTCCTAGTGCTGCTGTCAGCCTGCCTGGGAGGACTATTTGCACTCTGTGATATCACTATTCCCCCCTAGGACAAGGGACTGAGCAGATCTGATGTTATCAGTCAATGGCTCCCCCGTATAAGGGCATGAAGGTAGGCATGACAACTTTTTTGCTCAGCTCTAGTCAGTGGCTTTTGCCAAAGTCTTGAGCCAAAGCTCCTCCGGAGAAGTGCCCAGAAACGTTTGGCTCTAAAACTAAGCTGAGGGATCTGTAGTGCCAAGCTGTAGAAGCCTCATGGAGTCTCTATGGCCAAAATTGTAGAAAAGGAAATTTGCTCTGAATAGAGCCCTTACAGATCAAACATTCAGAGTAGACTAAACATCTTTCACAATGAGTCTAAGATTTCATGGCAAGGCAATTTTGCTCAGTAATTTGTTCAGACCTAAATGCTTTTAGTTCTCGAAGTTCATTTCTCACTAAATTATTTTCTCAGGACAGTTCATGTGAACATAAAAAGGCATCCAAGCCTCTACTACAGCAGGACCTTTGCAATACAAGTGCATGTGTTATAATAACTTATTTTCCATCATGGAGATTTAATCAAATTCACTAAAATGATGAACTGTAATAGAGATTTTTCAATAATGCATGTTAAAAGGGTCCTTACGTAATGACTTAGAAGTAGGGAGCGAAAAGATGATAGTGTGTTTCAGCATACAATATGCTGTGAAGGATTAGCTAAACTACTGGGAAGCCCACACAGGTCTGTACTGCCCTCAGTGCTTGTGAGTCATTATGGTCTTGTTTGTTTCTCTGATAAATTCAGTGAACTGGGGTGCAGTATATCTCGCAGCAATGCCATATATCATTCCATTCTCTAATAGGAACATAAAACAACCATTGATTGCAAACAGGCTCTTTTAAAGATTCACTACACTGTTTGGCATTTCCAAATGTTTTTATGTTGGCAAGCTATTATAATAACTCATATGGGATCAAAATGCATATAACTTATTCCAAAGTATTCCACATGCTAATTAAGTAAACAGAAGTGCACTTGTCCCTACCTCCCCCATCAAAAGCAAGTATGCTTATTCTCCAGAACATTATTTCACTTCAACTTTTCCTCTTTATGCATCATTCCAAACCTTCTTCCCCCACCTCCAGCATTCATATTCCTGTTCACTGACTCTCTTGTTACTGTCTCTGTCTTCTCATATATCTAAAATATTAAAGTGAAGCAAGGTAATGAGTCACTTTTTATCTCTCCGAGGAGGAGAGAGGAAGATGACACATTGTGCACTGATCTTACTAAGAAAAGCACAGTATATGTGGAGATTTTTTTTTTATTTCTATTTAATCTTTACTTTATCAAAACTGCATTGTACGAGTCATCTTCATTCTCTGAAAAAAAAGAGCAAAGCAAAGCAAAGGCAGGAGAAAGAAGCACTAACAATGATACCAATTACAACATTTTTCCAGCTCAGTTCAGGGCACTGGGTACTTTAGTGCAGTTTAAAGATACTCATGTCAAAAAAAAAAAAGTTTGATATGTATTAATTTCAAGGAAAGTAAGCTTCCCCTTAATGTCCGTATGTGTAAGTCCCATTAGTATTACTCATTCACAAACACCAGGGAAAGAACAGACCTCTTAGAGTTAATTGTATCTTCACATTTGAAGCCAGAACTACAGCAACATGTTTATGGCTTATGTCTTTTTGCAGAGAGCAGACACCACTAACACCTTCATAGAGCACGAATGAGGGGTGATGCCTGCGCTGACATTTTGGGATACACATTCTGCAGAAGGCAGAGAGAGAATGCCTGTTCCTCTGAGTCTGCCTCACTGCAGGGCTGGGGGGCCTTTTCAAAAGTCTTTCACTCTGAACCGGTCACTTGCTTAAGCACTGGGGGGACTTTGCACCTACAATGCGACTGGGAAGGAAACTGTAGCGGGGAGGAGGACAAAGAGCGGAGTCTGGCAGAAGTGAAGTGCTGGGGCCAGGGCCAAGAAATTGCTCCCTCTAAGTAATTTTCAAAGGAGTTCACCTGGGTGAAAATGGTCTTTGAGGTACAAATCGTTCACACCCCAACTTGTGGCTATAATCACTAGTGTCAGAGGAACAGCCAAAACCAGCTGCTCCACACGTCTCATTAGATCTGCCATTTTACACACAGCGGCCAAAGACAAAACAGGCAGTTGCTTGGCAGAAGCCTGGGGCTGCTTGGCACCACAGCAGAAACATGCTCTTAGCTCTGGCTGTGGCCAGCCCCAGGCATAGAGAGAAGGAGAAGGAGGAGGAGGAGGAGGAGGAGGAGGAGGCCCCACAGGCAGTGCCAAACTTCATTATTGCAACAAGATTTACAGGTTGTAGGTCAGCTTTCTGAGGAAGGAACAATGCCTGCAATGATAGAGAGGGACATACATCTTATCTGACTATCTCAGGAGCGCTGTGAGGTCTGGAGAGCCATAAGAAACAGGAATCATATCATATTCATGCTACTCTTGAGTCTGTCAGCAGGCTCCCATCTCTGGGTGTTTTTGTGAAATCTGAGGGCTAGTGAGCCAGCTTTCCAGTGCTTCATGGAGTAGCTACGGACTCTGAGTGCCTTTATTGAAAGATTAGCTACAATCTTCCCAAGCTCCAGCTCAGACACCTACCATGATTAAGTTCCATAGTGACGACACGTTTCCCTTTATTTTGACTCTTTCAAACCACATTTCTCCAAAACAACCATTGTAAAGGAAGGAGGCAGTTTAAGAGAAAGGGCTTATTATTGTACGAATTGTCTTTCTCTTGCAGGGTGTGTTACAAATGCGGAATCATAGTGAACAGGGCTGTCTATGAATCTTCCACTCTAAGGTGATAAGGTACCAGCTTACTGATACAGCAAAACTTCAGTAGTCTCCTGTTTATCTGTGTTGGAGGAGACAATATTAATCCCTTCAAAATAATATCTCATAACTCCCATTGAAGATCCCTGTGGTCCCTCACAGGGAAGTTACAAAAATGCATAGGCTGCTAAAAGAATGAATTCCTTTCTTTAAAAAAAGTGGAGTTTCAGGTTTTATTCTGTACTACCTTGGCATCATCTCTATTTCCCGAGGTTATTGTTAATGATCATAAGACCACTTGCAACTTCTGGACGTTCTGGACAGCATCCAACTGCACTAGAAGTAAGAGCTCAAACATTTGCATTTGAATACCTCAAATCGATCTGCTTGCCCCAAGACTTTTACTCGGTTATTGGGCTCCTTTATGGCAAATGTTGCAGCATTGCTGACATGGAAGAGCAGACTGCTTTGTGCAGTAGAGCTGGCACAGTCAGGCTGGTGAGGCTGGATGCCAGCCAGTTCCACCAGGAGCAGTATGCTTGGTTCAGTCCCCTTGCCCACACAGGGAAGACCTGAATTCTCAAATCTATCCATTGCTTGCCCAGTTAGTTCACTTTTTCCAATGAAGATTTCATAAGTGTGATATACTAAACTTAACTGCATGCTCAGTCTTCCTCAGTCACCCTAGGACACAAGAGATCTTGGTTCACCGCACCCATCGAAGTCTTAACTTCAGAGCTGAAGGCTGAAGCACTTGCCAAGGCCTTCCTTCTGCAGGCTTCAAGAGTAGCACTTTGACTGAACTAAGCTGAACAGAATAGGAAAGTAAGCATTTAACTCTCAGCTGTACTTTGGGAAAAATCTCTTGGACAGTCTGCGCCAGAACTGTCTGGGCCAAACTGCAGAATGCCTACACTGTATCCTGCAAATTCTGAGAAGAAAATACAGGCCTCTGAGTACTTTGCCAAATCACTGGTGGCTGTACTTGAGGAGGACGTGTTTATACAAGAAATTATGAAAAGTGCACAATATTTTCTGAAAGAAATAAGCCCTCAAGGGTGCAGCTCTTCTTACCAGAGAGAAATTAAAAAAGAATTGTCATTTGCAGCATGTATCCTTAATTTTATGCTGTACCTTTGAGTATGTATGTTGAGGTTTTGGAAGTTCCTTATTCTTACATGAAAATATATTCAAAACTTAGTCTTCTTAAGATATTTATTTTTCTTTCCAGTGCTGAGCGGAAAAAAAACAAAGGAAAAGAACATGAAATACATTCATGTCTAAACCAGAATCTTCACAGAGAAGGCAAATTGGGGACACTCCGAACAATGTCAAGTATTAAGAAATGAAGAGGGTTTTCCCCCCTATTGTTTTAAGGTCTTTTTTTCCCCTCACAATACAAAACTCTTACAACAAACCTCACAGGATTTCAGGCTGAAACAGCATACTCCTATCACCTCAGCAACATTCAATGAAAGTCTGCATACCCCTTACAGGTACAGAAAGTAACACCACTCCTTCAGAGAATTAAGCCATACATTATGAACCTATATTCAAAAGCATGTGTTCTGCATGGAGAGGGAGGACGTGTAGGAAGTAAACGCGTTTCAGGGTAGGGTAACACAACCCTCTTCTCTGCCGTTCCCTTCTCCTGGCATCAGGGTGGATGTAATTCTTCTCATGCATTATTGATAGGCCCAAAAGCCTGCCAAGCTAGCCTGCTTTTTTTGTGACAGACAAAGGAGGGTACACGGATGGCACCTCTCAGTGCTCGGGGCTCTGCTTTCATTAAGAACATTTTCTGCCTGTTCTCCAAGGGCACCCTCTGTCAGAGACTGCCACGCAATAAAAAAAAATATGGCTTTGAAGTCCAGTGAATAGAAACAAAATGAATTAGCGTTCAGGTGCTCGTGCAACCTGATTACAAAGGCCCAATTCAGTGGCGTCCTTCACACCTTTTCACTTGTCCCTGCATAATCTCGACACATCTTTTAGGCTCTCTGCCTTTCTAGTCCCCCTCCTTCCTGTCTCCCCCATCCGTGTATTTCCTAATGCATGCAGGTCCTCCAGGAAGACACAAGCACTTACAGTTGTTGAGTGATTAAATATTTATAATCAGGGCAATGAGTGAGGTGTTGAATAATAAATGCTAAGGTTGAGGTGGCCTTAGATAATTTCTGCAGATTTCTTCATCCACAGCCTCTTTGATTCTAAGGCAAAATCCTTTTAATTAACAAAAACTTTTTTCTTTTCTCTCCTTCTTCCTCTTCTTTTTTTTGCAGCTGTGACAGGCAATAGTCCTTTATCACCGTTTTGTTCATGAACCTTAACCCTGAGACAGTGCTAGAGCTGTCGTTAAAACCTTAGATAGACACGCATAAAATTTACATTGGTTGTTGCCTGCTTACATTTGGGTTTAATTTTTTGATATACAAAACATATATATAAATACATATATTTACCCACATTCACTTAAATCTCTCTACATCAAGCAGTATTTAGTGAGGAAATAAAAACCTGTAATAAATGGTCAGTCAGTTATTAGGGACACTTACAACATGTTGTGATGGGGACAATGAGTGACTTCTATAAAGCTTCTTTATAGACCTGCAATTGTAGATAACACTGTAGTTTACAGAAGAGTCAGAACAGCTAGATTATCCACAGGTTTCTCTTGATTTGAACTAGCAATGAATTTAGTCTTTAATATCTCTTTTTGCCCTCCTTAATTTCCCTAACCAATGGCATTGGAGGTAGGAATTTTTTTAATATTTTCTTTAAAAAATACTATTTGTTAAAAAAGAGTTCTAGCTTCTGGAGTAATTTCAGAATTTCTGTTTAGGGGAAGGAGAGCTCTTCTTCTTTAAGAAATATTTCGGGCACTATTAGTACAGACAAAAGCCTGTAAAAGTGATGTCTCATGAGATCAGAAGTCCTGCAGCAAGTAAGAACCATTTTCCTTCCCCTCCCTCCTTCCAGTTACATTCACTCTCATGACTATGCAGGAGGCTGATTTGTCTTTTCTGAATGCTGGATTTGGCTGAGAACTGCTGGTATAATGCAGACGAAGTAAAATACAAGGCAACATCTCAGATGAGCCAGGGTTTGAACAGAACAACATGAAATGACCAAAAGCAGGAAAAATGCATTCAGCAATAGGACTTGTAGAAATAGTAAAAAGACATCAGACAGTCAGGAGCTTTGAAACATTTCAAAGATGACTTAACCTGGAGCTTAAAACTAACAGAGAAGCATTAGGAGCCCCATGGTCTGTCTCCAGTCATCTCATTCTGATGGCTATATCGCTAACTCCTCTCAAAATGGATGTTACCATATTTCCCCATGTGACAACACAGTTTTGAAGCTTGGTAAATGAATGTTCTAGAATATTTTGAGATCCTCAAATCAGAAGGGAACTGAAAACATTCAAAATGCAGAGTGATGTGAAGCTTTCTCTCTGATGCTCCTTCCCTCTCACACCTTTCCCCTCATCCAGGGTGGGCTCTTTCCCACAGGCACAGCTCCTTCAGGAAATACCTACCTGCTCTGCCACGGTCCTCGCCGTGGACATCTGCTCCACCGTGGAGCACCTCATCCTTTTCCTCCTCCTGACCTTGGTGGTCCCTCTGCTACTTCTCACTCTTTTTCTTTTTTTCTTTTTCTTTTTTCCCTGCTCTTCCTCCCTCTGTGTGGCATTTGCTGCTCGCTCTTAAATAGGTTTTCCCAGCGGCACCACCAGCTTGGCTGACGGGTGCAGCTGTGTCTGGAAGTGGGGTTGTTGTAGTCGCCTGGAACCGGCTGGAACTGGCCGGAACCAGCCAGGTCCAGCACAGGGCAGCCCTGGCCTCCCTTCACAGAGGCTGCCCCACAGCCCGCTGCTGCCTACACCTGCGTACGAACACCCAAAACAAGCTAAAAATTTTAGCAGTAAATTACATTTTGAGAAACCTGTAATCTAACATGCTGTAGGTGGACACTGATGAGGAATATTTCTACTGACATATTCTGTTGTTTGACTCTTCAGATATAAATACAGATCAAGAGAAATTAAATTGTCCACTTAAGCTCACTTGTTGAAATACAAAAGGGAATCGGGGCTCAGTTTAAATCAAAACATCATCACACTGGTGATTCGCTCCGTAATGCAAACAATACTGCTGTTCTGGTCATATTATCTCATATTATCATATTAGCTGTCATTATATCAGATAATTTGAAATAGTGTGACATCCAAAAGAAAGCAAGAGTTGGGACTGGTATTTCAAGGAGGGAAATGGTGACATCCTGGCAGACTAAAAATGTGACCAGGGATGAAAATATTTGCTCCATTTGCGTGTACAGCTCTAAACATCAGTACAGTGTGTGACAACTGAAGCAGCAAGCTGAGCTTTCTGGAGGATTTTTTCTTCTTGTTGCTGAATGCTAATAATGTTGTAATCTTATCCTCCTCCCCATCTTCATGCTGCATGGCTGCTTCCTCCTCCTGTTGCACCTCACCAGTCCTCAAGTGCTCAGTCCTTACCAAATTCACGTAAGTTTTTACTCAAGTGCATGGACCATTCACGTCCAGAAAGATGGAGGGGGCAGGGAGAAAGCATCCTGTATGAAGAATTTTCCAGAAGCCAGTTTGGATTGTAAACTCTCTAGAGCAACATGCATGTTGGTAGCAATCTCTATGGCTGCTATCTTTCTCATATTGTGACATTAGATGCCACAAAACTAATGTGTTCAAACTAACTTGATTTCTCACACCTGTCTGGTATTTGAAAAGGGGCAAAAACATCAACCCTAAGTCAAGTCCTTAAAGTTAATTCAAGCCTTTAGCTTTTTTTTTTTTTCCCTCAGTCTTCTACTCCCTTTTCATAGTATTTTCTATTTTCCAGGACTGCTTACTTGAGACGCTGTGTCAACATGTAGCTGTAAAGTACTGTAAACCCATCAGTTACAGGAGAGTTGCTTGTGCTTTTCACTGACAAATAGAGATCAAAGGTGAATACTACAGAAGAAACTCCTGTTTACACTTCAGCCCTTTACACCACCTGTCTGTACGTTGGTATGTAGAAGACGTTACAGAGCTAAGGCTGCGTTCCCTTAGCAGAAAGAAGGAAAGTGGCCTCTAGGTGCACAAGACTTATTGTCCTCTCAAAACGTAGTCTTCTGCCCTAAGTCCTCTATTACTCTTACAATTCAGTCCAGTTTTGAATCAGGTAAAATGCTTACAAGGAATTTTTCTCCTAAAAAGGACTGTTTGGGTTATATATGTTGGATAACATCCTTTGTGCAGTGTGAGTAATGTGAAAGATTTCATATCTGTGTTTAGGCTTGAAAGGAGACAGTACAGAACAGATAGAACTTGTGACTAGGCAAGATCTTAGTCGTCTGCCTCATTCAGCCACTGATTTAATTGGAAAGTAGTTAAACAACTTCCCTCTCCACTACACTTATAACTTTCTGGAGCAGTAGCTGCCACTTCACATGCATTTGTACATCTCCTGCCAGCAAGGGTCGGATCTCAGTTAGGGCTTCTCAGTGATATCATAACCAAAAATCATTATTAATAATAATACTCATAGTAATAAAAGTAAATAACACACGAAAAACGCATTCAGAACTCTGTTGTAAACATCTCAAATTCAAAAACAATCCCTAGATTTATTAAAAAATCTCACTTTATGAAAAGAAAATGAATCCAGATTCATAATTATGTCAGAGGTTCAGTGCAAAATCTGCATAAATATTTCACTCCTAATAGTATTCATTCATGTAATGCTTCATGCTCCTCATTTTCCCTTTATCAATCTCATCTTTACACAAGCTTTCAAGCACTCTGAGAAGGTGCATTACAGAGGTAGCAGCAGTATGCATACAACAACTAGAGCAATGGATGGTAAAAGGTTACTTTGAATTGCCTCCTAATTTTGTTTCCTTTCCCCACCAAGGGGCAACTGCTAAACGACCAGCAGCTAAATAGATTTATCACCAGATGCCAAAGCTGCTAAATTTCGGGCATGTCTTTCCCAGTAGGGGACACTACAGAGCATTAAATAGGAAGACTGGGAAGAGAAAATGAGTACAGCATAACAGAAGGAACCAGGTAAATATGAAAAATGCTTCACTGGAAGATTAATCCTTCCTGTAGTCCACTGTTAAAGTAATAAAAGGTTTATGATTCATTTCTTACATTATAATGGAGGAGGCAATTAGTAATTACTGGATTTATAGTATTTGTTGTGTTAACTCAGCCAATAAAATACACAGCAAAACTGTTTTTCTGAAGCACATGCGTTGCAAAGTAATGTTCCTGAAGCATTAAAAATGCAATCTAGTGCACTGCACTTCATGTGTTATTACAGAAAGAAGGATGGTTCTCCAATGTACATTGGGGTATTAAGAACTCAAATATTTTATTCATATTTTTCTATGCAATTTTTTTTCCCAAAGAAAGGTTAAACAATCTAACTCTAGTAACAAAATTTAACACAAAACGCCACAGCTGCTTAATGCCTATTGTTAAAAAACTAAGCACACTTTTACAATCAAAGTAGCACATCTTTCCCCTTAATGTGCAATCAAGTTTGGGTATTTTCTTGGCAGGGGAGAATGGCCAGACTCATGCAGTCTTCACTGGCTACTGTCATTTACTTCTTATCTGCCCTAAAAATACTTTTTACTTCGACTGAAGTACTTCATTAAAATATTATTTGCTTCAGCAGTATTTTTCTTCTGCTGTGAATTCCATTATCATACACTGTTCAATTTCAAGTAAAGGTTTACATTCTGGCACTGCTACAAAGTAGTTTTATATTAAAACTCGTCTTAATATATAGCAAAAAATTTGAACCTGAATTAACAAAAAAAATTAATATTGTTTCTGTTGCATTCTTGTATCTCACCTACATGTGCCTTGGAGCTGAAGAGCTAGAAAAATAATTGATTTATAATGTATCCGTGTTCAGTTATTAGGCTTCTGTCCATGAGCTAAATTAAGCATGTTGAGTAATAGAAAACACATGATTTTCCATCCAAAAAACACAATCATCTTTCACTTTAGCCAAAGGAAAATATACAATGAACACCACTCATCTAGAGCGACCCTACAGCCAGGGGGGAAAAATGGAAGGGAAAAAGGAAGGAAAGAGGTGAAGTTTGAGGAAACCCGTCCTACTTAAGCATGGGATTTTTCTAAACCAGGAGTATAGGTGTAACCCCCATGAAATTCAAGATTCTCTGTTCCCTTGCTAATAAGTTTTCCTATGCATTCCATAACTGTTTTCATTTGCAAAAATAGGATTGACTTTCACTCCAGTGAAAAAACTATCCATATAATCCTCAATGATCGAGACATGAACAGCCCTGTAATGAAATTTCCTTCTAAAATTCCTGAAACCGAATTCAGAGTTATACTGTCACGCATAGCACTCCTCAGGGGTTCCTTGAAAACCAGTTCTCCCTCTGAATGTGTAACTCCATCAAACCAAAATGGGAAGCAGTCAGTCCTGTCAAATGTTTCTTGTCAAAAAGGTTATTGACAGGGCAGAATTATTAATCTCAGAAGTAAATTTCTGCTGCAGAATTAAGTTCACTGGAGTAAAAGCTGCTGGAAGACTCAAAATTGTCAAAATTATGCAAGTAAATTCTCTTTACTGACCTGAACATTTTTCTGATCCTATTATCTCTAGAATTTTGATTGGTAATATTGATTTTAAGTTTCTATGTGAAAAAAAATGTAATCTGAATTTTTTTGGGAAGACAACAAAAGCTTATGTCATCCAACACCAATCACAGACCTACTGCAAGTGCATTATTTGTTACATTCGAAAAAACCTTATAGAACTAACACGTAAAAACCCTCAAACAGTAAGTCACATAGCATACTCTTTATCACTGCTGCTTTGATATGGTTTCAGACCTGAAAATATATTTGTGTTCCTTAAAGCTTGTTGATCTTTTACCAACTGTATCAGTTGATATAATAATACATAATGACACTACAAATCTTCTCTTTAAAAACATTTCACACAGTCTAGCTAGAGAAAGAGGGGTAAAAATGAAGTTCACAAGCCTTTCTTGTGAAGTCCCATCGAAAGGACGACGTATTTGTCTGGATGCAATATGTAATAAACAACTCTGTGAAAGAAAAGGCAGAAGCTCGCACAACATCTGCTTTGCAAACTTAAATAACTTGGCCATTTAAGTTGTTTTATTTGGTCTATTGCACATGGCAAAATGGTCCAATCAATGCACTCAGTACCATCAGTATTTCATTTTTAAAAACTAATCTGTTCTCTTCTCTCCCCTCCCGGTGTTGATGGAGGATCAGTTTAATATCTGGATTGCTGGCAGTGCACTTGAGTGCTGGTGAGTCAGCTAGATGGGAATGCTCCCTCTGAGTCAGAGCGGAGCCAGCCTCCCAGCATGGTGCATGGGGACACTCTGGTGCTTGAGCTGCAATCATTTAGATCAGAGAAAACCAAAGCCCTGAACAGTTGCGGTCACTTGAGATCAGATGGAAAAAACAGATATATTACGCCAGTATCCTCAGCAAATTCAAAAGAAGACAATAATTGCACTAGGCCAGATCTGCTTACACTCTGCCAAGAAGCTTGATGAGATAAAGACAGTCTTCTTTGTCTTCTGTCATTAAAGAGTCAAGCTTATCATTTTTTTATTGAAAGAAACTGTGTAAAAGTTGCTATATTCCACACGAAAAGCAGCTGCATTTCAGTGCTCCAGAAAGCGATTCTGGTACGTATAAGCTGTAGGTTTCTACACGACTAGAAATAAATCAGTCCTAGCTGTGCTTTTGCATTGATTTCAATGGAGTTTAGAGCAGTCCCAGAGTTTTTAAAGCATCTATAAATCATCTGGGAGAAAATAAAAGACATGTAATCACAAATGAATTCTTCTTTCAGAAAAAAAAATTGCACTACCAATTCTTCCCCTGGCCTGCAAGCTCTTTGGAGCAGGGATCAGATTTGTATTTTGTGTTCACCCAGTGCATTGCACAGTCAGCTCCCAGCACAGTCAGCTCCTCTGGGTTTTGAATGATGCATCTCAACAAAGCTATAACAACAGCGATAACCCTGATGACAAAGATGTCCAAAATAATAAATTCAACACTTTCCAGTACATATCACGTATAATTATTACACTCCATTTCTGTTTATTATTAAAGTATTTTTAGTTTTCCTTAGCAAAAGTTCATGTCACTGACAATGTAGCCAATTAAATACACAAAAATCAACATCTGCAAAATTTCCAGCCAAAAAGAAAGCTCTGATTCTTTCTTGCTTCAAGAAAGAAATGGATAGACTGACAGGGAAGATTTTTCTCTTTTTCACTCTAAAATACTCCAACTCTTGTTATAACTGCCATCCCCCTCATTCACATAGTTGCATAGTGAGTTGGCAATTTACTAGAGATTCATCAAGCGCACAGAAAACCATCTGACAAACAAAGTCAATACAGTGAAAAGGACAATAACACTAAAATTTCAAAGCGATTCAAGGTGCACAGGTCAGGGAAAAAAGATGATGGTATTCAAAGTAAAAGAAATAAACATTCACTTTAGCACTGTATCAAAATGGAAAATCATGTTTCCTGATGTGTGAAGTTCAAATGAATCTCTCCAGAAAGTATACGTTGAGATCCTGACCTGAGAACTCATGTGGCAGGACAGAACTTCAAGCAAAATTAAAAGGAATGAGTTCTCCACCCACCAACTGCAGCAGTGCTGCTAGGCACTGTAATAATTAATTGAGCCTTGATATTTCATCAGCCTTTGATTACAGATTCGAGCTGAGTGGAACATTTCACACAGAAAGTGAGACAGTGTTGCAAAAATGTCAGGAAAAAAATAACCACATTTCACCCAGCATAGTTCTGTGAACTTTGACATTTGATTTCACTTAGCAGAAAGAAGTATTGCGTGAGAGTAGAGAAGGGGAGCACACTAGACTGAGAGGGAAAGACAAGGGTCAGGCAGCATAGTGTCCTCTAAATGTTTCCCATGTTGAATAGTTAATATTTGAACATATGGGAGCAGATTCTCAGTTTGACCAAAATTTTGATACATGCGGAGGAAAGAGACTTCTCAGGGGTACAATCTTCTCTCCCAGCCATTCCAGCCAGATGCAGGACACTGATTCCTAGCCCGGAGCAGTATGAATACTGCCCCAAATCTCTCAAGTTGGTCAAGGCCCCTAACGAAACATTGGGCGGCTGAGCACAGGTAGAGCAGACTCTGAAATACAGCCCTTGACACCCATTGACGTGTTTTGGAGTGAAAGCCTTGCCAGGGCAGCTGCGCCTGGATGTGCTGCCAAGCTGTCTCTCTGATGTGTGCATTTGTGGGTCAGCTCAGAAGCCAGTGGAGGGCTGGTTTATAAAGTGAGCTGAAAAATTACAGTGTTCATTCTTATGACTGCCGACATTCACCCCAGCACTGCTCAAGTGCCTCAGCATGACGTAGTTTTCCAGAAGCAAACCCTCCTCTAGTTGAAGAGCTTTGCCACTGATATCAGTGTAAGCCTTAAGGAGTTTTAGAGGAGGTTATGTGGAGGGGGTCTTTGTACAGACACTCGATTTAGGGAATTTCACCATGCCTCAGTAACATGATCCTGGCTGAGGGCAGAATCTATTAAAGTAACAAGGGAAAAACAAACATGTTTTAGCTATTTTTGATTGTACAAATTCTATATGTACTTATATGGTGAAATGTATTACCCTCATACAACAATTTTTTAATTCACCAACATGGTGTAAACAGCTAATTTTGTCCTTTTTGATAGGACTAGGAGTGCTTTTGGAAAGGTGGGGGGAAATACTGGAATGTGTGAAATGTAGGAGAGAAAATGTAAGAAGAGAGAAATCAGAACATGATACATAATAAAGCTACAGAAGGAGTAGCTGATAAAAAATATCAGCGTTAAAGAGGAAATTAAAAGACAACAAGTTATCCACTTGGAATTGATCAAGAAACAAGGGCATGTATGCCTGTAGTAATATCTCCATCTCCTATTGGCAGTTCCTCCAAGATCCAGGGTGTTCCCTGAGTCCTGGCTGACATCCAGCTTGGGTAATTATATTCTACTTACATAAAATTCCCCTTGCAGTTTCAATTGGACACCACTTTGCATCCCAAACTGTTCTGCAGTGTGGTTATGCCTGCTTCACAGCAGAGATGGCTGCATTTCAGCAGGGAGCAAAGTTATCTTTTTATATAGTTCATATACCATGTTATAAAGCACCTGGGACCCTTCCACATCAAAAGTGCTGTACACATTGTGTTATCAGTAGCATTCAAGTTATTAGGAGAAATAGTATACAGTCATCATTTATCTACTGAGACAATAAATTCTGTGTTAAGTAGGGTCTAAGCTAAATCACAGTGCCATAGTAGTGCTCAGATGGAATTGAATGGCACAGTTATAAAAGTAATTGAACAAGCCAGTACGGCTACAGCTGGGACGTGTAAATCAAAGGCCTGGATCCTCAGCTTAAGTAATGTGGATTCATAGCTATTTACACCAGTGGGGAATCTGCCTCAAAAAACAGGCTGGCAAAGAGAAACTGTCCGTCCTTCCCAAAGTTTTAATGCCTTCCCACCCAGCAGGAGCAAGCAGGCAAGTGCTGATGAACTGTGTTTTAGCAGTAGTTGAAGACTCTGGGGAGGTTCTGAGGCCAAAAGGGAAAAAACGCATGTACACGCACACACAAACTCAAGGGAAGAACCAGTGCCAGTGAAAGAGAAAACAGAGGGTTTCAGAAATGATCCACGGCAGTCAGCAGCCGCAGGTGAGGAAGCCAGAAGAGGGGAATTGTGCTGTTGCCCAGTAGCTTGAAAAGAAACTTGACTTATTAGTTTGGGGTTTGTTTTATTTTTTTTAATATTTAGATCAAAAGGGCATCAAGTAATGCAATCCATGTGTTTACACAGAGAACAGTATTAGCATGAGGACGCATGGAAGCCACATGGGAATATCTGCTAAATGAGACCATGCCAAAAACAGCCACTCAGCAGTCTTGCAAAATCCATTGTATGGAGGAGAGTTGACCACCGCATAACTCAGTTCAGCTAAGTGAAAGACACTGAGTGACTGAGCACAGCAGCTTGTGAGGGAGACAGGTTTGCTATACTGGTCTAACCTGTTACTTTTACAATCACTTCCACATCCAGAGTTAGGAAATGGAGCATGATAGGTTCCACAATGAAAAGTGTGATAGAAAAATGCAATCAATTAGTGTGAAGGCAAAGCAGACAAAGCAGAGCACTCAGCTTCCAGAATTTCAGAGAAATGTATTTAAAATATAGAAAAATTTTTTAAGTGAATTTTTGGTCAATTGTTGTCTTCTTGATCACACTTTCGACTCACTGAATGGCCACTGGCACTTCATTTACTACTTCTTATTGTAAAACATAACATGAAAAGAACCGTATAATGAGACACAGACATTTTCCAGAGCATGTTTTTTCTGCTGAAGAAAGTTCGTTTGGACCTGCGAAGTACACTTAAGAGAGCAGGAGCCAAATAATCTTTCATCCTCGGTGAAGGTACACAAATAAGGAATTGTTAGGGCTCTGTGGAATCCATGGTTATAGACACTGTTTCAAAAACCTAGTCAAGGAGGAGGTAAAAGCTCTAATGTATGCCAGTATTTGCATCTTCTAAAGAGGAAGGAAAGTCAATTGAGAAGGTGAAGAGTTTAGCTCCTACTGTTTTCTCATTGACCAGCCACTGCTGGTGAAAACTTCAGAAGATCGCAAGAATATAAGCAAGTAAACTGAAATAGATTAAAACAGTTAATATCAGAGTGAGGATAACATGCAGGATAAAGTCAAAGAGTGATAGATTTAAATGGGAAATACTGCTGGATAGCATAATTTCTTTCAAAATAGGAACTTTAAAAGTATAACAGCTGTAGCTATTCCATACTTGGAGGAAAAATAAAAAAGGGCTCTTTTTCAGAAACAACTAAAATTAATTGGGAATAAAGCTTAAGAAAATGGGTCAAGGAATATTTTTATTATTATTTTGCACATACGGTGAAGTATTTTGTTGAATTACAGAACCGTATATCTGAAAATCTTACTGAAGCACCAGAGACAAGACTTAATTCTTTATTGCAGGTCTGTTAATGCTCTTCAGAATTAAGCTAAATTACTGTGTCTTTGAAGCCTCATATTTTTGACAAATGTCTAAGACCTTTTGATCTTTACCATGTATTTCACGCTGGTCCACAAGTGAATTTTGCAAAAAATTAGCTTTTGATTTTGTGCCTTGCATTTTGTCAACTGGATTCTTGTGAGCTTTAGTTTAGCAACTTTAAGCCTCTGCTTCACAGAGGCTAATTAAATTAGATCAACTGAGTGAAAAGGCAGCCTTTCAGGTCTGCAGTAGAACAAGAGCCAGTCCCAGAGGGATGAAGAAGGGTAATGCAGCAGCATGCAAGCTTCTCCCCTTCCTCCTTCTTCCCTATGGAAGCTGTCCTAGGCACTGTCCAGGAGGCTGTTAGCTGAAACTGGCGTCTGCCGTCAACTAACACTGGGCACATGAAAATGAGCCAGAAAGACAACAGAAGGAGAATGAAAGTGCCAATGTCCTCAGTATTTTAGCACCAAATGGAAATAAAATCGCCTTTTTCTACCTTACTAATTTGTTTCATTAAGGGGATGTGACTTTTTCCCGTACATTTGTGACTGGTGAGGAAGCTGCTGGGAGATGGCGTTTGAAATCACGTGTGCCACTGATTGCAGCTCACAGTCTGTGGGCAGAAACTACTGCATTATCTCCTGATTAGTTGAATGGCCTCACTATAGGAAAGTCTGCAAAGCTGGAAGAGTTTAGGGTAATTTCTACTGGTATTTGCCACAAGGTTGCAATCAGCAGACATAATTTGGGGTCATAGTAGTTATCATGTCAGGTGCAGGTGGAAGTTTAGAACTCTCACCTTCACAGGACTATTTTTTCATACTGCAATATGAGCCCACAGGTTAGGAATGCATAAGTGTCCAAGACAGTATTCACAGTTGGGACGGGATATTATTTTACTGTATTGCACAATTATGATAGTTACCTTTCCTTTCCAAATGTGATGTGGTCTTGTGCTAAATGGCTGAAAACCTGGATGCATTGAGCTCAAAGAGTAAGATATGTCTGCAGGGAGAAGTACTATGTGTTATTAAACTAGTTAATAACGTTGTGGGGTGAAGGGAAAAACAGAAATGCTTTCAAACACACAAGCTCTTCTTCAGAAATAAATTTAATGTCCTTACACTTCTTAAACTCAATGGAAGCTTTATCACTGGCTCATTCATCTCTCATATTTAAATTGCAAATAGAGAGGATGTAAGATTCATACTAAAGGAAGGGAAATTGCCTACCATTAAAGAAATGATGGGGTTGTTCTAAATAAAGCCTGGAGTGCTGCAGCGTCTTGACCCAAACTGGGTGTAGAGTTCAGAGAAGGCAAGTCACAACACTTCTGGGCATTGGTTTACCCACCTGTTAAACGGGTCTAACAGTCAACCTCAGGAAAACAGGGAGGATTAAGTAATGCATCTCATGTTCTCTGAGATTCCAGAGCAGAGAAAGAACACAGTGCAATATACTATTTTGATTTTTGTCATTTTGGTGATCCATCATCCTGCAGCACTGTGGGGACAGGAACTACTGTCTGATTCAGAAGGCAAACACATGCAAAAGCCATTGAGATTTGCCTTTGTTGTGGGCTGTCAAATGTGTTTTTATTTTTGTTTAATTATCGGCCTTTATTGGGAGCAAGTTCCAATTCTGAGTGCTTTCATGGGACATCAGATCACGAGGTGGTACCAAGGGAAGCGCTGCAAAGTAGGTCAGGTACCACAAATGTAACCAGACAAGTCACCCAGGGGAAGATCAGCTGTTTCAAATAAGTCAGAGACTACAGCCTGGAAGACAATGATTAAAGCTTAGAAGCCTTTCCTGAAGCCACAGCATGATAGGCATGGATCACTACAGCAGTCAGATAACGTTGTGCTGTTATCAGTTTTCAGCCGTTGTGCTAAAAATCCTGATTTTGCCAACCTTACTCATGTTGAGGACTGTACCTTGCCTGGCAAGGAGACCCATTTCCTGTGTTCACACATCGTAATTGAGATCTGAGCCTAGAGTAAATAAAGCCATATGAAAGGCACTCAGTTAGTATTGTCTGTGTTGGATAAACTTTGCTCAGGCATTTGAATTTTTATCCAAATTAAGCCCATTCGCTGAATCTTTTGTGGTTCTTACGCAGGTGGGACTTAAAATCTTGTTAACCCCCTTAGGTAACGAAATATGAGCTTGTAGTTAGATATCCTCAATATTTGTTGAATTTGAGCTATCTTTCCTCTCTCGAAAGGGGAAAAAAGTCTGGAAGAGATACTTAGTTACATATTTAGCTTAACTAAAATGGGGAAGTTTTTAAGGGCTACCTCATACACACTTATTCACATCTGCCTAATTCCACATTCAGCTATAATAATAACTTCCCAATCCAGTCTCCTCAAATTATGTTGACTACATATTTTCTTAAAAGTGGAAGCGTTATGTATTACATTGGCCTGAAAAGGACTATATTTCATCAGTTTCCTTACCTTACTACTGATCTTACTCTCACTTCAGTTTTTGCCTGAGGTTTAGGACTAATTTTTTTTTAGAATATTTTTTTTTCCCAGGAATAGGAAATCATAGAAGAAGCTAAGTCTGGGTTTTTTCCCCTCAGCATAGGTCTTGACTGAAACATCGAACTGGTCCTGATGCTGACTTTAGACAAAATGAATTGATTCAGCAGTGCCCTAGCATGCCACAGAAACCTGCAATGCTTTCCCTTCACCATCCCGTGATGTTACACATTCCTGGGAAGGCAAGCTTTGCAAGAATGCTGCCACACAGCTCTTGTTTAGTGTTTAGATCTTTAATATTTAGATCTTTAAAGCTTTTTGTGTCTATGCCTAGCAGGCTTTGTGCCAGTTCTTCAACAATGTAGTTGAATCAGTAACTTGGAGCCTATTCCATGATACTGGGTCCAGCAGTCTGCTCTGAGTATGGATCTTATGAGTCCTGCAGCCTGCATGCCTCTTTGCCAAACAATGATATAATCAATAAGCTGCCAGCTCTTGGATCAAGGATGTATCCAAGATATTTTAGGCTTATCCAATTACTGAATAATTGTGTTTGCAATAACCAGCTCATGTGCAGCACATTTGGTTATTAGAAAAAAGATGATTGCTGCTGACTCTCTCAGTTCCAGTACAGCCAACAAAATTCCACTTTATTATCTCTCCACTACACTTAAATAAGTTACCTCTGAGCATCTGTTTTCCTATTTGTGGTGTCACTATAACGACATCCAGCAACCCATTCCTGAGCAGCTTATTCATGTTGCTGTCCTCCAGTGGGGTTAGTGTATAGGCATTAAAGATTTTGACAGGATGCCTCCAATTTCCTCTCTTCTCCCCCCTTACACAACTAGGTAGCACTCAATGATAGTCACCAACTTCACAAACAACTCTTGAGGGCACCCAGTGAGCCAGGAGGATGTGGAGCTATTCTGAAGCACTGATGGGTACCGCTGTTCTCCTGGAGTCCCCTTTCCCTCCAGCAGCTAACAAATCAGCATAGATCCACCTGGCAGGTAAGGGCTGTCTTTCTTATGGAAACTTGTCTTTTTCAATGCTTTTCACTCTGCAGACCAAGAAATAACCTATAAACACTGTGGAAAGCTAAGACTGTAAGAATTCTAGCTGTTCTGGAACCATCCTGCTCCAAATATTTCTTTGAATACAAGTGTAATAACTGCTCATACAGGATAAAAATGTTAACATATTAATACATTTTCATGGTCATTCTTTTGCACATTTGCAATTCCATGGAGATCTTAGGCTGCAAGAATTTTATAGAATGTTTGGGTCCCATGTTGGTGGGAGAAGAAGTGATTTTCAGCCCATAGATTCAATTGGATTTGGGACTCCTTTGAGAAATCCTAGCAAAATTTTCTTTATAAGTCATGTTTAAAACAGTTTGTTCCACTTGTGCACTTGGTAGGTAAGCATAAATAAGTTGCAAATGGAGCTGCATGGGTTGAGCTTTTAAAATGTTTTTGCAACTCTTGATTTCCCAAGAAGGACTTTAATCTTGAAATTTGCAAAGGAAAATCCAGAAAAAAAAAAAAAAAACAATGAATATGCTGGGCTGACAACTAAGCATGTTTTCATGCTGCAGAGCAATGTACATTCAAGATGAAAGGGTGTTGAGAGCAGAAGCAGATATCCCTGGATCAACAAGTGAGTTCTAGCCTGTGTCCAGAGGTATGTTCCTTTCTATAGCGCATAACATGAGCTCCCAGGCAATCAGAGGGTGAACACCGAGCATATCACAGATGTAAGGTATTCCGGTGGCATCGGTCATGGCTCAAAGAAGAATCAGATTCTTGTCAGTCAATAGCCAAATGGAACCACATACCCTTTTTCCTTTAAACAGATAAGGTACTGGGATGGTAGCAGCTCAGTGTGCAGAAGGAAATAAAGGAAGGGATTAAAAAAAAAAAGAAAAGGCAGTTTAAAACAAGTGGTAACATCACTTTTAATTTACTTTTTTTTTACTGACAGCTTTAAAAATCACTTAAAATCCACATAAAAGTACAGTATGTGGGATTCAAATAAACACAAATGGTGTACTAATGCACTAGCGTGTGTGTAATTATTTTAAAATCTGGTTGCACAACAATGAACTCTGCTTTTCATCTTAATCTCATGGAGGAGAAGAGAGTTCTGTGGTCTTGGTAAAATGCAATCCACGCCAGGCTTGGACTAGTCTGGCCACCCAGGTTTGCCTTTTCATAGATCTGATAGATGTGTTTTGACAAGTTATATTAAGTACAAAGCAGGCCACCAGAGCAGCATGTGGAGTTGATATAGACAGAGACAGAAAGGCAAATAACAGTATGAACACACTTTTGTAGGCAATATTTGCCATAACTGAGTACCCCCCATATATCATATTACCACACTTCATGAAAAAAAAGTCATGCAAAAAACTGGGCCTGAAAACTTCTGAAAGGCAATTTTTTATGCAGGCTTTACAGCCTTTATATCTTCCTTATCTAAGTCAGGTTTGTTTTCTTTTTTAAGAACTGAATTGTTCGTCTTGGTGTACCTTTCATTTTACACTAGTTCGATTAAGGGGAGTGTTGGAACTTTCATTCCCACCCCACCCATCCCCTGCTATTAATACCAGAGTGTGTTTCATTTAGTCACTCCTCTGAAAACTGGTGCAGAAACTTCATAAGGGGAAGAAAAGTGCTGGCACATGCACACCTGAACCGATTGCCCTTTTCTTTCACGACCATCTTGAGTACATCACCGTCATTCTCCAGAAAGCTCCTAAACAAGTTTTGGCAAAAGCAAAAACAAACACTATTTTACAGCATCTTTGGATGCACTTCCAAAATGCAAAACTAATTAATCAGTAGTCTCCAAGAGACTCAGCTAAATGTGGCTGCCTCTTTGACACTGATCTATTCTTTGATGTGAATATAGAAAGCATGTGAGCAAACCCCCTAAAAGAGGTAATGAGTTTCAATTATTTATTTGTTTGGAAGACGGGGGAGTAGAAGGTTAGCAAGAAGTACATAGCTAATCCTACTTAAGCCCTCCCACACCAGCGAGGGTGTTTAACTCCCTGCTTTCCTACACTGCTTCTGTACAGGATGTGGTAGGATGCCTTTCCTAGGCTGTCATAGTGCCAAGTTCTTTAAAAATCAGAATATACTTAAAGGACATGTATACTGTCAAGCCTCACATAAAGACTGTTATTTTTAATTATTCATTATCAACACTAGAGAGCTGCTAGCTCAACATATAGGCCTTTCCCCTTGCTGCATTTCACTGTTATTGGTTTTCAAGTCAAGAGTGTGTATTCTAAGCGTTAGCTAGTCATTAGCATCATATTCTCCAGACACAATATAATCATCCTAATAATTGATTGTAGTGAAGGTAGTCACTTGTATCCCACACAATTCTCAGCCATGAACTTTGTCCTCTGTAGTTGATTATGCACAGAGAAACATCTTGATGTTATAATCTATCTTCCTCGCAAATTTACATCAAAGGGCAACAAGTTACATATTGCTCCTTCAAAACATACCACTTGTATGATGCTGTAAAAGCATCTGCTTTTTCTGAAAAGCATATTATTAGTAAATGTGAAATTTAAAAAAAATCCTCTAAATGAAAGCCTTCCTCATAGACACTGTGCATGTATGGAGAGAGAAGGAACACATAGGTTTTTTCTTTGGAAATAAAACCTGTTAAATTATAGTGGAAAGCTTTTTGTGTCACAAACAAAAGGAGTATATTGATAACAGGCTGACTAAGAGAAACTGCTTGTAGAACTAAGAAATATCTACAATACTTATGTGATAGTTACCTTGGCTATCCTTGTTGACTAGACCAATTTAAAATAATTTCACATTCTTAAATCATTTATTAGCTGTACTGTTTTTCTCCCCCCCTTCACAGATGTGTCTAGTGCAATATAGAGATGGTGAGACTTTGAAGTTTTAAGGATGTTTATCTATAAAAGTTTTAAATCTGATTTTGCTACACAGTTTCACTAATCCTAAATATAGTTCTTCAAAGGTGCAAATGAAAAGGGACAAAAAAAAGTCTCTGAAATATTTATAAAGATGAAGAGAAAAAAAAAATCAACGGTAAACAGCAGCTGATTGTAACCCCATTCCTATCCTCTCCTGCCAGCTTCAAGCCCAAAACCAATCTGGTATTTCACCTCTGGAAGATAAAATAGGAATCTTCTGTATATACTTGACAAATTAGATCCGTGTACAGAACTCTTATGACAAGAGTGATTAGGCATTTATCTATATATAATAAATCAATATCTCAAAAATCTGGGGAGCTTACTCTCATCTGTACTACACAGGCACATCTTTAACTAACTTTAAGTAAGAAAATGGGCTACCCTTTTTTCTGCAAAAATGCACAAACGTAAAATGATACTTCTTCAGCCCTTTAAGGAGATAAGAACACACTGTATCAAACACTGATCTGTTTAGAATTGTGTGTGTGTAGGTGTTTTAATAAAAACCCTTCAAAAATCAAAGACCATCCCAAAGAGCTTTTGGCAGTGTTTTGGGGCCAGAGTAGCATCACCTAACACAGGCAGCGTGATACAGTATTACAAATGGGAAAACTTTCAGTAGTGGTGACAGGAGGTGACTAGTTTATACATACTCATCATAAATTAAATGCTGGAGTGGGAGGTCCTCAAGTTGCAAGTTTCTTTTGTGTGTGTGTGTTTGACTTTGGTGTCTTATTGGTTTTGCTTTTTTTAGTTGTAGAACAATTTGAGGTGAGAAGGCCTAAGCTTATATATCATTGTCATCAATAGAGGACCTAAAATGGATAAGCCAAGAAGCAAGGCTACAGACCAGTATACATGCAGTCACTACCATTTTACAGAAAATCACCTCATCCATCCAATTGCCAACTTGTTCACATTCTATGATGTCTAGTGGGCTTAGAACCACATCTCTTTATCCAAACACCCATATCATATGACGAAAGGAATGAGACTGAAATACTTGTCTTGCACAAGATAAAATGAAGGACTATTAGTTGCTTAACCTAGATAGCCCACCGCCAGTAAGTCTATCAGCACCTATGAGTAGCTTAAAAATAAAAGTTAGACTACAGAGTTGAGTAGATTGGAAAGATCTCAGAGAGAACTAGCTGTATGGAAATTAATCCACCTCTTTCCTTATCAGAAGAAGGTGGTGTAAACTCTATGAAAATCTTCTTCAGCTGTCACTTGGGTCACATGATGTCAAAAGCTCAGGTAGAGTGAAGAGAAGCTAATCAGTCACTGTTGCCAGTTCAGTCAAATTCTGACACCAGGAACTCATCGTAATGTGGTGGACATGGAAGTACGAAAGCTGGGATAGCCATGGTTAAGACATGAGCATGTCCTAACGAAATAGGAGATTTAAGTCAGGAAAACTGGTGAAGTTTTCTGTTACAGAATGGAAGCAAATGTGAAATACTGATAGGATCAAAAGTATTAACTTACTATGTGTCTTGTACTACATCCTCAACTGGTCACTCAAAGATCACTTCAGCTTTTGCACATGCGCAAAGCCGTAACAATTTTATAAGCTGTATAATTTCTGTCTCCCAAAGTAATCATGATACACTCTTAAAGCAGAAACCATTGCTTTCTCCTGAGGATACTCAGCAGTATCAGTCATGTTTTGAAGTTGTCATTCAAACTAGATGTCATTCAAACAAGACTAGTCATAGCTATTCATAGTCTGTTTTTCCAGTAGTAATGACTAGATTTCTTTTTACTTTCTTCTTGCAGAAGGAGAAATGCTTCTAATAGCTAGAAGTTACACAGAGTAATAGGGCTTTAAAAGAGAAGTGGGAAGCCTAGCAAACTCTGAGTTGTAACATTCCTTTTTACTATAGTTTGTGTGGTTGAAAGACAGCATACATCTTCCTGTTTATAAAACATATACAAAGAAATGGTATGAAGTAGACTCTTATGTTGCAGATAAAGTAACTTTGTCCCTACTATGGGGTTAGTTTGCAGTAGGGATCTTAAAACATCAGGGTTAATATTCTGTCAGAGTCATTCTAAAGCATTTTATATTTTTTCTGCCCATTATAAAATTTTTGGAAATGTGATCAGCTATCATTGTGCAACAGTCTGGTATCCATCTCTATTTCATTAGCTCTTACTTGGCTAGATGGAATCTTTGACAGTTCTTTAGACCTTGGTTACTGAAGACACCTGTAAGACAGAGTCGATTTTCTAGACCTGACAGTAGAACTAACTTCTAAATCTTCTTCTATAGCCTTAAAGTCTCCTCTCTCCTGTGGGAGTTTCATATAGGAAAGTACATTTCTAAATTCCATTTAAAGAAGCTGTTACGATTCTTTTTCAGTTAACTTCTTGTCAGTTTACCAATTCACTAATCCATCCTTCTCACACAATCCCAGATAATGTATGCAGTACATTATACATTCCCCTATGTGACGATGGTTGGGCTTTGTTAACTTGTAAGTAGGTTATAATTTTGATTTGATGAATGATTGAGCATTCTGTAACAATGTAAAGAAATTTGGCCTATGTGGTCCAGCTTCTTGCTGAATTCAATTGCTTCTACTTGAGCTTGGTATGTGGAATTTTTAGTAGTCTTCAGCACAAAAATCTTTGTTCAGACAGGAAATGTAAATATTTTCTTATTCTTTACAAAAAGAAAAGGTCAAATATTACTAAGTTGCCCATACCACATTTTTCAATATTAGAAATTTATCAGAAGCTTACATTTTTGTTACAAAAGGAGTAATCCTTTATCCACAATAAATACATTTAGTAAATGACTGTCTACCATAATAATCCTCTTGCTTTTTACTTTTGTCACAGTGTGTAGTGTTTCACAGTGTGAACAGCAATAATGATCATGTGTTCATATGACTAGATTCATTTTGGCAAGTCTTGTTATTTGACAGGTATGTAATACACTTGCCTTGCGGCTTTGGGACCAGGTTTCAAGTACAGCCTTCACTGAAGTGACTGAAAATCATTCAGATCTCATAACTGTATCAAGTGACAAGTAACGTGAATTCAGTCAGTATGTGTATGGGACCTGATGTACAGTAGCCAGTCAAAAATGCTTCCCTTTATTCAGTTGCACTGGTAACTCTGACCATCAGAAAGAAGACACTTAAGGCAAGGGATTAAGGACAGCAACAAAAATCTATCTTTCTAAATATATTCCTATCTTTCCAACAAGACGTTTATGTACCCAGCAGCTGTTTCCTTGGCTTTTCTAGTCTGCGTCCAGTAAAGGAACTCAAGTCCCTTGCATATACAATAAGGGGACTGTACTAATTGTCAGCATTAACTGCCAAATGCAGCAATTCTATCAAGTTGATGTTGACTCAGACATGAACTTGTCCTGATTGGGTTACTCTTTAACGCTGCTGGACACCTCTCACTGATAATGTTTTCACTGCTCACGAAAGTGTGCCAAATGTTGGTATCTCATTCATGCTTGTCATTACCGTGATATCAGACATTATCCTCTAAGAGGAAACATGATTCCACCAATAGTCCTTTTTATATCACACACGAAGAACATGTCAGTGAGTCATATGAAGTTATGGTCAGAGAAGGAAAATGAAAATTATGTCCAACAGCCAATGGTCCTTCTGGCCCTAGATAAGCTATTTAATTCCTGTTTTTGTCCCAGATTTATCCAACTTAAAATAGCCTTAATAATAGTAATAATTAAAATGCTTGCTGGATACTTTGAGAGACACAGCTAGTTTAGAATATTTTTATCCATAGGCACAATGTACAGCATACGGAAGTATTAAATGATGAGCCATTATGTTTATTTTATTATAAGTAGTTCAAACCCCACTTTCTTCCTCAAAATGATTTCATATAAGTAAGAAAGTATCACATATACGGAAGGTCTTCCAATTTTTATATGCTTAGAAAATAAATTAATTATATTTTTACTTCCTAGAATATTTGGGACACGTGGTTAGTAGCAGGAATGTGGCATATTGCTCCTAGTTGTAACACAGCCTACCAATAGTGGCAGAGGAGATTGAAATCATGGAGGGAGAGCTCTCATTACACCAGCAAAGGAGGAGGAAGGCATGGGCAAAGGAGAAGGGGGAATTTGGCTGTTCTTAGACTTGTATTCTCCTCTCCTTCACTCCTTTACTTTAAAGCTTCCTTACTCAAATGGTATATTTCTTTTTTAAATCAGCTCTGACGTCTGAGGTTTTCAAGCCTTTCTCAGTGCTGCCACTTCTGTCTTTTTCTATTTATTACACACTTTACTACTTTTTTTCCCACCCATGCATCAGTTTGCATACTTACTAAATCCTTCAAGACATTTTCTTCCCTTCCTCCACCCCAACTGTCTAAGAGTTCACCGAATCCCAAGGAAACATGGCTGAAGGGACTTTATGAGGTCAGGGACTCCACTGCTCTGCCCCAAGGCTTTCCACTTTATCTCGTATTATGTCAGTGCTCTCTGTGCTGTTTGCAGCTCCTCCCAATTCATTTTCATATGCTGATGGGTATCATCTACACACTGGAAGTAGCCACAACATTCAGGGGATGGCTATGTTTATTTCCCCTCACCTTTTAGGCAGCCTCTGCCACATTCAAAATCACAATTCCAGCTACTCCTTGACATATGTAGCAAAATTTCTTAATAAACAACTATATAATCTGTTTATAAAATAAATCATCTAGTGTGACTGCACTTGAAGATTACTAACTTGCTGGAGTTGGTATCATGGACATCACTGTTAGTAACATGACTACCATATCCTTTGGGTAATTCTAGCTAAACCAGACTTTCTTCAGAGCAAGCTACACAGAAGAGCAAAAAACATGACTATCAGGTAAAAATACAGTGTAGCACAATCATCCACTTTCCATGCTGTCTTCCAAGCCACAATTTTGGGAAAGTTTAGAATGTCTGTTCCTTGTGTTGATAGTTGCATGAAAGACCATAAAAATTGTGTTCATTGCTACCTGTAAAAAGGTCTCTTTTAAATTACTTTTAATAGTCCTATGTCTTTTTTGCTCTCACTTTTTATACTTCCACATGAGTCATTAATGTTAATGAATGCCTGCAAAGCAATTCGGTCCAGAACCTCAACCAGTGTAAGTCAGCAAAGCTCACTGAAAGCCAGTGGCGTTATTTACAAAGGCTGAAGGTTTGGGGGTTTGTGCCAGTGTAATGATCTTATTCTTCAAAGCCAAATGCTATATAAACAAACACAATGAATATTAATTATATTCATAGCAGTATGACTAGGAACACACCATAATTTTTAATTTGGGATTATAATTGAGGAGGTGCATAGAAAATGTTAGATATTAACGTGTCTCAGGTAAACTGCATAGCAGTTTGGGTCCACACATCAACTGTAAAAAGAATGAATTTGTAATTGATATTATATCTATTATATGCAGAACTGTATTCACACTATTGGTAGCATCTGTCTTGAAGCTTATCAGAATTTTTCTGTGTAGCAGCTTGCCCATAAAAGATCCTCTACTTACAAGTTTGAGCTGTAAAACTCCATAATTCAAAAACTACTTTGTAGAGCAATTAATTTGGCTAAATGTCTTGTGAGCTATCTTTAAAAGTTCAACATACGTTCAAATGTTAGAACAAATATACGGCAACTTGTCATGGCATCTGCATTAGTAAACAAGATGTTGAAGAGAGGCCTTTGATTCTGATGGTGGGTGGAATCTAGGAAAAGGTGCAAAGAATATGTAACTTGGGGCATTTTCTTTGTTCTCTATCTTTTGCAGATTTTATACCTCTGATACGATAAATCAATAATTAGAATAATTGTACATCTCAAGCATAGATTTATACATGAAAGTTTTCCAAAGATTTAATGTCCATTTTTCTATTACCAGAAGTCCATTTCAGTAACAGGCAGGTAAAAAAAAGGCTACCACTTAAATCAAGAATCAATTAGAAACATTAGTAAAAAAAAGGCCTGTTAACTTCCATTAGACCCTACATTAGCTTTTTAATCTCCATTAACCATGCAGTTGTTAATCACTGTTTTTATCAACATTGTAAAAAACAGGGACTTTAATTTCTCTCAAATAAATTTTAAAAAATCCTTTTTTAATAAACTACAAGCAAAACTGACCTTCCAAATGAGGAAGGGAAGGGAATTCATATGTTCAGTCACGTTTTTTTCGTGGACTGAGGGAAACAATAGTGGAAGCCAGGGTAAGCTAATTGGTAATTAGTGTAACATCATCTTCTGTGATGAAGACTCGTATCACAAAGGTATTAAAAAAATCCTGACTCAGGATTGGAGCCTAAGCAATGTAGAAAATCATCCTACAATTTTGTAGGAATATTTTCATTTTTCATAAGAGATAGCTAAAGCATTGTGAAGTGCATAGTGCCTTCCCAAGTCTGCCCTGTACTCTTTCTTGAAATAATGGAACTGTGAACTCATCAGAGACACCTTGCACTGGCTGTCATACACTGGTCACTGACCACAGACCTCAGAAGTGCTCAGAAGGTTGCTAGATTTTTAGGCAGGTAAAGAAACCCTCCCAAAAACTCCCTCTTTTGGGACTGATGTCACCTATCCTAATCCTATTTACTTTTAGGTGTTCCTATTTATGTTTGGCAATATTTGTTTCAAAAATATAAAACTGTGATAGTATAGCAGGCAAGGAATTAAACATTTCCTTCATTCATTTTCTGTGATGGAAGATCTGTATCACCCCCTGTGACACCGGCAGGCTGAGAAGTAGGTAGAGGTGAATGAAAATACCTTGTGGGATTTGTGGTCTTGGGCAGCGCAAAGGGTCATAGTGCTGCTCCAGACTATGTTAAGTAAGTTAAGATTCTAAGCAGAAAACAATTCAAATTTCAGCTTAATAGCCAATCTTTTACAATACTCACCCAAGCTTGGCCTTTAAGGTTTCCCCACCCCTAATTAGTGCCTGCAGCAGGTTCATAACAAAACTATTTAGCCCAGATGTGAAAATTTCCCCTTTAAAAAGCAGAGTTGGAAAATATGAACCTTCCTTCTGGATCGAATGTTCATATACTCATGAAAACATCAGGCATTTGCTTCTTGCTCGGTTTACAAATATTCTCTCACACACATACACACAAAAGAACGGGTGCATTGCACAACTGCATCGCAGGGAGCCTGGGGGCAGCAGTGCCATGCATTCAGGAATTACCCAGGGCTCTTCAAGACAGGCCGCTGGAGGCAGAGGTGACACAACGAATTTGGAGAAAGTGGAGGAGTGCTGGCTGAATTGATTCTTATCCATTCTCCATATTTAGTAATACCCACACATTGGCATTGACATGAGTTTCAGAGGCAGAAGGGTTGAGATGAAATATGGCATTCATAATGAAGGCTGATAGAAGAAAAATGGGAACAATACTAAATGGGACATCATCAAATATTATTACAAGATAAACTTAAACTTGCTTAAGAGAAAACAGTCTCCTAAGAATTATATTTCAAAGACTGACATTTCATTGCTTGCTTCATTCCAGCAATGACTGAGGTTGAACAAAGACATTGCAGTCTGAGAAGACCAGGCAGCAGAATATTGCACTTTTTAATGCATGAATGAATTTAGTGTATGCTGAAGGGAGGAGCTGATAAAGCAAGCATGTGCTATGCAACCCTCAGTCAAAGGCACTCTGTTTCTGAACTGCTAGAGCCCTTCTCAGCTGCTCCTGGTCCCTTCTGCAAAGAACGTGGGCACGTGTACCTGTGTGCAGGAAGGACCAGCTTGTTTCTCTGGGGTGCTAACCCTAGTCAAAACAAGATCTTCACCTAAGAAATAAAAGATCATAACACCAATAACCTGAGTCATCTAGACCCTATTGTAATTTTTAATTATTTCATCAGCTCATAAAAGACTTTCAGGCTTAACCTTTCAGTCATAGTGAAGACTGGTGTGCAAGGGAGGAGGTTGTGCTAAATATATAGAAAAGCAAATAGAGATTCACTCTCCTGGAGAGAATAGGAAATTATGAAAATCCCTGCAAAAACTCCTTATTGTCCACAGGATGTGCAACACAGCAGTTTTCAGAACACAAACTTTTCGATAGAAGTATTGCTATGCAAGGTCTAAGCCATTCAGTGACTAACGCCAAACCTAGAGCTGATTTACAACACAACAGCAGAGCCATACTCTACCTAAGCTTATTCAAATACAGTCTGTTTGAACTAAGTCTTCCTTACCTTTACTCCAGTCTCATACTACTGCAAACTCTATCACCATCCAATACCCGAAGCCCACTCTGACCATCCTCTCCCTTTCCTTCTGTGATCTATCCCTGATATAACCTCTGGTTAAGTTTTCCCAGGTGTGAGCCATTGGTCTTTCAGCCCTCCTTGTTCACATAAGATTTCAAACAGTGGCTATATTTCAAGGTAGAGGATGTGTCTATGAATATGGTGTTCTCAAAATATTGTTTAAGGCTTGGCTAAGATAATAGTGGTCCTTCCTTAAAGTGTGCTGTTCTTTAGTAATAGTAGGGCCCTCTTAACTTAATCCAGCTTGATGCAGCTGTTTGTGGTTCAGATTTAGCTGCTGCTAGGAAAACAGTTAAGAAGAAGCCCCCTTCAGTAGCCTGAAGGGTGGAAAAAGTACTTACATATCACCACTTCTGTTTGATATGCTTTGTTGGTGTTATTTGCCACACCCTGCTATGTTCTGATGTTCTGTTGTGATTGTTTGGCTTCTGCAAGCTGAGTGTTATCAAGTATATTCAGCACTCCCTGTCCTAACCAAATTTATTGTGATTTAAATGCCAGTATAATGAGTTCTGCATGAAACAGAGGTTGCCTGGTACCTGGGCAATCCTGTGCCAGTAAGATGCTAGGATCTCTCCTCCCCTTGTGTCTGCCTTTCATTAGCCTAAAAAGAAGCAAGCTTTGTGCCACTTCTTTTCAGTAGTAGGGCAACCTACTTAGTCTTCTACTGAGGACAACTGAGAGTGTTCAGCTGTTTGCTAACTGCCCATTAATATTCAGGCAAGATGCCATGCTATCTCACAGAGACATTGCCAGTTTGGAGTAGGACACTGTTCAGTCTAATTTGGCAGAAGCTTTCTGTGCTCCTTGCTTCAATGTGGTTCAATTTAATGTTACCTTGTACTCCACAGCAGCTATTTGTACTTCTGCAAAAAGTGGGTGGGGGCAAAATGCTACCAGATTGGGATGGCACAAATGCATATGAACTTTCTGCTGAGGTAAACAAATGTGCAAGCAAGGAGGCAGAAGTAAATATATCTTTACACCTATCTAAGGAAAGGCCCTAGGAAACTAAAACCAGGGAAGCCGTACAGAGAATGCTGTTGGCCCTGGGAAAGGCTGATATTGAATCTTTCAGCTCTGATTCCAGACATCTTTTGGAAGCAATATCCGAAAATGAGGCTGTTCATGTAAAATGAGTTACAGTGTTGTGGAAACAAAATGGGGGTCTTTATCGTGAACCTCTGTTCTTGGTGCGACAGTGCCAAGAAAATAACTACTCATACAGGTCCAATTGAAATGTATTATTTTTACACTTGTATTATATTCTGTACCTCACACAGTTTAGTCTTCTGTGACTTTCTACAATTCATCTGAAACACATATTTGAGTGTCCCTGTTAGTTAGTTTAACTGTCCTTCAATGTGCAGTATTTGTACTGACTGCAGTAAGCACCCGGCTTGGGTGAATTATCCTTTTGGAGATGCAAACTCCTTACTGTCCAAATAGGCAACTGCACCTAGGTTGCATGCCAAATACAGCCTAACATAAAAAGGCAATTATTCCCAGTTTTCTAATACCCTGATTTTATGGTGCCAAAGGTAATGGCGGTGTAGCCCAGATGGCTGGTTTTGATGATGAAGGTCTTGTACTTGGAAAGTAGTAACTTTTCAGTCTCCTTATGAACCATGGTTCCCAGATATTTACCTGCCATGACAGCTGCTTGAAACTTCAGATTCAATTTTTTCTTCAATAACAGATGAAATCTTTTTTAAAAGAGATCTTCCATAGATTTTTCATTGTATTTTCCTCTTCTTTTCAGAAAAAAAATCTTAAATCCAACTAAATTATTTTCTTTTTAATTTCAAACCAAATATTAAAAAAAAAGTCCTCTTCCCTTCCCTTTCTCTCTGCTCCTTTGGAGAAAAAAAGGTGAGGAAAGGAAACAGTCTCTAAAACAGGAGAAGTGGTTGGAAAGTCACTTTAGGAAAGAATCTTCACCCTTTTGCAAAAGATCATCTGTGATAAACTGCAAACATTTTAAAAGGAAACTATGGTGACCGCTTATTTTTTCCCTACGAAACAGAAGAAAGCTGTTCTACCTACAGTTCCAGTACTGGACTGTGCCAAAACTGTTTAGCCCACGAACAGCTTCAGCAATTCACCATGGGCTTTCTCTTTGCTGAGGGTAATTTTCTTTCTCATTCATCAATTATTTCCTATTTTCCTGCTGAAATAAAAAAGTCAAAGGCATTTTAAAACAAAAATGTCAGACATTCTTACTTAGACTGACCTTTGACAAGCAATATGCTTGTTCTGTTTTTTGTGAGACTAAGTTAGGGAGAAGTGGGTACTTGACTAGGGCTTATGTAAATGTCTGGTGAAGTCAAACTGCAGTGTTCTAGCACACTTGCACTTCTCCAAGCCTCTTACGTTCTGCAAAATAAAAATACATGTAGTGAAAACTAATCTTAATATATAAAAGGAAGAATTCATTTTCTGTGCTCAGCATACATTGAAATGATGAGAAAGACACTTCCAGACACCTTCATCACCTTTCATGCCTTCTCCTCTAAAACGGCCTTTACTGAAGCAATGGTCCCTACATAGCAGCTGCATACTTTGAATGGCAGAAGCACAATGTCTTATAAAGTTATAATCAGCCTAGATCTTACTAATCTGGGTTATAGCTCAACTGTGAAGGCTCTTTTGAGTAAAATCATTTCTTTATTAATGAGATTCAGCCCAATCTCACTGATAAAAATTACTTTAAAAGGTGTCCCTTTGCTGCTATTCAAATGAATCTGAGAAAACGGTGGGTGTTTTAAGAGCTGTCTTCCTGTCATATCAGGATGGATCTCATTAGCGAAGGGAATGATTTTACCAGGAAAAAGCTTCTACAATGAGAAAACATAACCTACCATAGATGAGCAAAATCCAAGTCAATTAGGCTAAAAAAAAGAGAAAACTTAAAAAATCATCTCACTGCTCTCATTCATTTTAATAACAGCAGAAAGGACATTTCCGTCTCAAAAAAAAAGTTCTTTTTTATGTTAAACTGGACTGGATCTCTTTAATACAGGAACTATTTTACTTAAAAGAGCTTCCAGTATTAAGCTACTGTTCAACCCCTAGATTAATCAAATCAAACATGATTTGAGGGGGGCGGGGGGAATAAAGCAAAAGTATTATATCTGTTTCTAAAGCATTATAATTTGGTTTAAGAAATACATGAGGAAATTATAATCCACAGATACTTTTGAAGTAGCTGGGATTCATTTGCTCACATAAACTTGTAAACCAGTATTTGGAGCATGAGCTAGATGTGGTCAGCTGCAAGAGATTGACAAAAGGGCAATTCAAACAGTTTACATGCACTGAGGGACACCCCTGATTCTGGAATAACATCATTGTACTTATCCTTTATCCTCTTCCTCAGATGATTAGCAGGGAGGGCTACAAGAGCCATAGAGTCTTTAGCCGTTCTTGTTTCCTATCGCTATCAAAAGAAAGACAGTTTCAGCTGGGTCCTGGACCAGAGTCAATGTGGGGCTCTGTGCTTTTTCTCTTTCATGATCACCCTTTATTGGGTTGTGAGACTCTTAACAGCTAAAACCTTGTAGTCAGATCTCCCGCTTAATATCGCTCTGAATGCAAAAGACAGTGTTGATAAGGAAAGGTCATATGGTGAAGATGTGGACATGGTGAATCCAGATGGCGCAAATTTCTGGAAAGCAGATCATGTCCTGAAAGTATTACCTCAGTAGCCACAGGATGAAGTCCGAAGTGCAGTGTGACAGGACTATAATATCTGAAATTCAACCTTGAGAATCAGTGTTAAGTAGCACAACTGTGTACTAGAGCACATTTATGCTGATTTTCTGTCTGCAAAGTGCTCCCAGAAAAGAGGAGAGGTTAGGAGGGTGTGCTGCAGATGCACAGTGCAGAGACCCAGCCAGACAGGAGCAGGAGCCTGGAGAAAACCTCCCACCCAGTTCATGAAGTTACCCAAGCCTGGTTAATACATATTTGAACCGAAACTAAGTGTAAGAGTCTGTGTGTCTTTCACAGACTGTGATTGTTATTGCAGTACTAAAAAGACAATGATGGTGACTGCAAGATCACAACTACAGACTTGTGCAATATCTCTGGTTTTCTACTACAGGTGTTTTCTAATATGTTGATGCCTTTATTCTTCTTACATAGCACCCCTCCATGAAGCAATATAGCCAGCTGCAGATACTTATCCAAGCTGCAAGCACAAACCTGGACAGGAATTATCTTTTGATTTAAATAGCCCTAAATTAATTTGAATCACTGTAAGACTAAACACACCTGTGCCCATGGACACCTTTTGCTGTGTTCTGGCCCTGGAACTTTTGCAGTGATTTTTCAATGATTCATTGCAGCAGCAGCTGCATACAGAGATCTGGAAAGCTCAGTATGTGAGTGTGTGTTCACCAGAAACCATTTTGGGAGTGAAGGTGTTTTAGGATTCATTTTCCATTATTGCCACATAACAAATATTAATGCAATAAACATTCATTGTATTTTCAGCATGCTTAAAATAATTCCTGATCAGCAGATTACTGACCATACTTGGAACATAGTATGAGCTAATTGCAAGGAAAGAAAGAAAGTGAAAAACATATTTTGTGTAAGGCAAGTTTTATTTTTTTCCATTCAAAATACTGCCAGATTCTTTGATATATACACAGGCTGGAATTTCAGGCAGCTTTAACATGAGCAGTGTTCATGGATTTATAACTGCAAATGACCTCTGTAACATACTTTACAATAGTTAAGGTTATATTTATTGCATCTCTTTCACACACACACATGTGAGCACACACAAACACACCTGCTCACACGTATATGAAAATCCATAGTGACCTTTTTGTTTTGTTAAACCAGTTAGAGGTGGGATGACCCTCTGTCATTCACATTTTGATATATTCTGAACATGTTAAAACAAATCTGTCCGTGTCAAAAAAGTGTATGCCATGGACTTTATCTTTCCAGATGAGAAAGCTGCTCTGAGGACTGATTGCAGCTATGTGAAATAAAAACACTGTAGGTGTATCCCACATTAAATGTTCAGCTTGAAGCTAGCAGTTAAGCATGTCACATTATTACATGCATAATAATATGATGAGATGAAATGACAGAATGCCAGCTTCCCACCAAAAATTAAAGCAACAAACACTAATTTCTTACAAGGACAGAAACTCTCAGTTTGCACAGTGGCTTTGGGAAGTGAAAGCATGTGGTACACTGGCAAAATGACACACCAATGAAAATATATGAGAACCTGGAGAATGGAGCTGTTTCTCTGGTGTTCTCAAGTGTTACCAGAGCAAGAAAACTATCTGAAATACATCATGCTTAAGGAATACACCAAGTATTAAAAAGTGCAGCAAGTATAAAGTGTAAGTGAGAATGGCAAAGTCTGTTTAAAAAAGTTAAATTCAGCTCCTTTCAGTGAAATCTAGTTTAGTGATTGCTTGATTGGGTTTTCACAGAATCACAGAATAGTAGGGGTTGGAAGGGACCTCTGTGGGTCATCTAGTCCAACTGCCCATCCGAAGCAGGTTCACCTACAGCAAGCTGCACACCTTGGACCTTGTCCAGGCGGGTCTTGAATATCTCCAGAGAAGGAGACTCCACAACCTCCCTGGGCAGCCTGTTCCAGGGCTCCGTCACCCTCAGAGGGAAGAAGTTCTTCCTCATGTTCAGATGGAACTTCCT
>Ga0065711_1029237_pt1 | contig 37009 bp, 39 predicted proteins | sample Hoacrofraction12_FD_59098 | JGI IMG/M metagenome (GOLD analysis project Ga0065711, IMG submission 59098) | Hoatzin crop microbial communities from Cojedes, Venezuela - Epithelial fraction 12 v2 (version 2) | ecosystem: Host-associated > Birds > Digestive system > Esophagus > Crop | place... | reverse complement strand
TGGGGTGGAGGTATTCCTTAGTATCAGAAAGGGGCATTCAGATGGTTCCTTTTATGGTTCACAGGTCATTTGCATCCTTATTTTCTGCATTTAGGGCAACTCCCGGTTAAGTAAATACCTGGAAGCCGAGAGCAAACCTCCACCCACCCCGAATTCACACCTCTTATTTAGCCAGTGTCACTAAGACTTGCAAAAACCTCCTCACTTCAGGCAGGCTGCTCATTTGATCTTGGTGAAGATGGAGATGAGCACATTCTCCTGCTTACATTGTCCCAGAATCCCAAAGAATCCCAGCAAACCAAACCCACGGAAAGGGGAAAGCCTCACACCAGGGTCACGGGCTCGGCAGCTCCGTATCTCCAAGCCCCAAATGCTCTCGCTGATGTCCGAGGTGTCAGCCCGGCACAAAGATGCTTCCAAAAAAGGAGGGATGGAGAAGAGAAGCCAACTGGAGTGAACTTCATCGTGGAAAAGGCGGTCAGCAGCCAAATAAAAATGAGGTTCTTCGTCAGAAACCCTTGCTTAGACACAGCACTAGGACTCTCTGTTGTATCGCCTGTCCTAATGTGATCGTCACCACAACCCCAAAGACTCAGTTTATCCTATTCTATGGACGGAGAACCGAGGCATGACCTGAGAGTGGGGAGGCCAGCGGCAGAAGCAAGCATCAGACCCAAGGACACCATGAGTCCCTGCAACATCTTCTGGTCCCCAAGGCAGGCAGACAGAAGGCAGAAGATGTATGTGTCCCTGACTCAGGGCTCAGACAAAGGGCGGTGACCACGCAGTTTCACTGTGACAGTGTTTCCCTCCCTATAAAAGGGAGCGTTGCCTCTCTCCAGGGCTGCAGTGAAAACAGCCCGATGACTAGTACCACAGAAAAGCCAATAGTAAATTGAAGAAGAAACTCTCTATATCAGAAAAACACACACATGTGTTCTCTTTGCCCACTTTAAACAAGAGTGATGTACTGCAGCAAATTATACTTGTTCCTTGATTTAAGGTGACAATCTTCAGGATGCGCCACCAACATCAATCCCTCTTTCTTAACACAGGGCAACAGGCTGCACCCTGAGAACACATTGAGGGCATCAGCAAAACCAGAAGCTTATCAAAAGTATTCCAGAGTTGCAGCTGCTTAGGTACAACAGCTTGTACAGCTGAGTTTTAACCTTTTCTACTCACTATTTATCCACACTGAGTACGGACTAGCCAGCATGTGCTGAGCACTCTGCAAACACAGGCAGAAAACACCGTTCCTGTCCCCCCGAAAAGCAAAAGCTTACAGTGAGGAGGTGAGGCAGAGGAGGCAGCCCAGCAACGGCAGACAGATAGCTGGAGGGAATTCCCCCTGCGCAGGAGATGCAACGAAGCGCACAAACACTCTCGAGTGAGGTGCTACTAACAGAGCCCTGACATGCAGGTCTCAGCTCTCCACGTTATCACACCTGCCGGTTTCTGCACCGCGGCCAAGTTACTGGGATGCGGATGCTCCCACTACAGGTGTCGGTCTCCCATAGGGACAGGGTAAGCATCGCTCCAAACCTTCCCACAGCCAAAAAGCCACAAGACACGTTACTTCTAAACCCAGAGGCCAGAGTGGCTGCTGGGCTGGTTCCCAGGAGGTTCATGAACAGCCCCAGCGGCCTCCCCGGGCTCTCCATGCAGTGGCTCCTGGGGCTGGAGTCATCTCCTGGCGCTGGACCTGTCTTGCTGGTCCCCACTGGGACTGCTGCAGCCAGCGAGAGATGACCCAGTTGGACTGAAACTGCCTCGGTGATGATACCCTACCCTTCAGGAACGTACTTACGCTGCCAGTCAGGGCGTACAAACGCTGAGAGCAGGCTGAAACAAGTAGCTCACAGATGCAGGCTGTGTCCAAACCTTGGAAGAAAATTTAAGGGCAGCTTAGGAGAGGCCCAGGCTTTCATCCAGTGGGTTTGGACATCCCAAGCCACTGGTAAGCACCCTGAATTCCAGTTCTCCTACGCAGGGTGCAGATATTACACAAGCCTTTCAGACCCTACACCCAAACAAGGCGTCCCTGCTGCGCTGACAGTGCGGAGAAGCAGGTATTGTAGGGAATGATTCACCCCACGCAGATGCCTACAGCAGGTCAGGGTCAGGCGCTTCCTAAAAATATCCGTTTCCCTTCAACGTCTGCAAAAGGAGGCTGGTGGAGAGGGACTGGTTCAGTTGCAAATAATTGCAGCACAGGTCCCTAAATCTAGAGGAGCAAAGTGCCCTGCTGTGAAGCCCAAATACAGCCAGAAACAAGGTCTGTGTGATGTGCAGACCTCAGCACGTTCAAGATACCCTCCAGCCCTTCTGAGACCCCCAAACAAATCAGCAGTATAAAAGCCTCCCACCAGCCCTGAAGAGGCAAAATACAGGGAAACCCGTAACAAAACTGAAGTCTGGAGGTTCAACAGAGGAGGTCTCACCCAAAGGGTGCAGGGAAGCCCAGAAGGACTGGTACCTCTAGGCTTACGGGTGCTGAAAGCCATCACCACTCACCTCTTCTCCCAGGAAACCCTGGCAGGATCTGACCTCCCTTCCACACGCTCCTCCTCCCTCCTTTTCGCAGTCAACCTACACAACATTACAACAAAAGAAATGTCAGCAAGCCCAACCCTGTCCCCTCCCTCCAACCGAAAAGCTTCGTTTCCTCAGTTCTTCAAAATAAGGCTGCACTGCAAAGCAATTATATACAAATTTCAGCTTACATATCTTATTTAAATATTTTTATATATTTATTTATTTAATATCTATATTATCTATTTAAATATATATAAACTGGGGAAAGGACAGGAGTCCTCTACGAGTGGCCGAGGCAGAAGCATATTCCTCTGTGTCAGCGAACTGACCAGCATCAGGGATGGAGCCCTACAGCCTGTCCCATGAGGAACACCCATAAATGACCGGGGTACCAAAGCAAGCATGAGGAGATCCTCCTGAGATCTTCACTGTCAGCTCTAAAGCAATCCCGCAAATGGTCCTACAGACTACTGAGAGGAAACACAGCCAGGAGTGCCACGGAACCTAGGATGATGAAGAGATGTCCTTCTTGTGGTGCCTACCCAGTGATGGCCAAGAGCTGTGAGGAAAAGCAGACCCCTGCTCCATGACCCAGAGCATCCCAACAGCATCACAGAGAGGATGTGGGCTTCTCCTCGTGGTGACCTCCACGCCTTGCAACACCCCATGTTACAGCCCACGGGTTGCAGCCCAAGGGACATCAGGCTGTTGCTCGGGTGCCCAGCACCGTGCCGGCTGGTGGTGCCAGCCATCTGTTTTCTCCCGTCTTCTACATCCCCACCCACTCTTCCCTCTCAGGCCACGGGATCTCTTGTTGAGGCAGCCGTATATCACACAGCCGTATATCACACAGCCTCTCTGACAGTCTGAGCTGGAGGCAGAGCAGGGTAAGGGGACCTTTATTACCATCAGAACACCCTCATCACTCAGCCTACTTAACCCAGCCACGCTTGCACTGCTAAATTTGGGAGAGTATGAGAGGCATTCCCACAGAACAGGAGGTGGAGGAGGGATACGCAGGCTTTTGGCCTCCTTTAACTCCCGGCCAAGCGCTCTGTAATTCAAAGTCCACGTCAGGGATGCCATCCCAAGCTGCATGGCAATGGCCCAGACCCAGCAAACCTGGAGATCTGATGCCTTAACCCCTTCAAGTCAGAATCCAAGCTTGGCTATTTTAAGAAAATGATTGAGTCGGGCTTTCTGAAGCAGAGAAACAGCTCCCACTGAAATAACAGGTTTCCAGGAGGCACGCAGAGGGAATTCAGGACACCTCCATGCAGGAACAGAGGCCCTCAACTTCAGACAGCCAAGTCTGAAGACCCTGCCCTAGAGGGATGCAGTGCTCTGCTTGTTAACAGCTAGCAGCAATCCCTACATTGAAACTGATTTACGAAGCTGTGAATGACTATTTTCGGGTGCAAAACTACTCAGGAAAGACAGCATCAATACCAGCAGCAAGAGGGGACTACCAGCCCTGGCAGCACCTAGAAACATTGCCCTAACCTGCAGCACGGGCATCTACAACCATCTGACCATCAGGCTCTGCTTTTGAGATCGCAGAAGCAAATTAAACCCCTATCTCGCTCTTGTGGCTGACGGGTACGAGAAGGAAACGCAGGTTACGGTAACCATTCTGGGCCCATTCTCCATAAACACCACCAGCACCAGCGCCCTCCTGCAGATGCCTGGAGAAATCTGCGCCTGCAAACTCAACCCATGAAACATCTTGGGGGGTGTTGCTCCCCACACCCAACAAATAAACACATTAATTAATCCCAGAGGGTGCCAAGACCGATGGCGTACAAGGTGAGCCAGAAATCCTCCCCAGTGCCCACACCAAGACATGGGAGCTTTTGAGGAATCCAGGCATGAGCCCGGGCAACCGGCCATGGAGCTACGGCTGCTTTCCTGGGACCTTTCCCAAGCAATTCACATGCACACCAAAAAACAAACTGGGCTTGTTTTCCGTAGAAGTGGGCATCAAACGCTCTGACATCAAGAAGGATGATTAAAGACGGTTGAGTTACAAGGAAAGATTAAAAGAACTAAATATGCCCAACTTGGCTAAGCAATGAGTAAGAGGAGACGTGATAAAAGACTCCAGGCATCTGAATGAAGGGAGTGGCATGGCATTAAACGACTGAATAAAATATCTTTCTGAGAAATGGATCCATCAACGATCTCCCAAGAGATAAGGTACAAGCCTCATTTTTTAGGCATTTCTAGAACCAGTCACTAGAACGGAGGTTTTTGAGGAGAAAGCCACATTGCCCCGAAGGGAGCGCGCACGAAAGCTTTTCATCTCCGGCGCGGGGTGCTGTGAACGAAGCGTACGATGCCACCAGGGAGCACAGCAAACTTGGGAAGTGGCAAGTATTTCATGCTGCCTCACCCAGAAACAGAGATATGCTTTTTCACTGTAAAATTAACAAAAAAAAGTATATTATTTTCACCCCTTGTTTTTAATTCGGCAGCCCTAATCGATAATGTTTCAGTTTAAAAAAAAAAAAGGAAAACAACCACCAGCCCACTCAAAATGAACAGGTCTGGGGGATTTACGAGAACTTGGCTTTTCTCCCCCAGTAATTAAAGACACTTGGGGTATCACAGAGGCAAGAGCCTGGCTTGAGCTGGGCGATGGTGGTCCAGTGGACTGCGAGCCTGGCAGCTCTCCGGACCGAGCCAGACCCAGCACACATACGGGCAAAGTGACAAAACCCTGGAAAGCATTTCAATACCTGGCCCTGCTGAGACTGTACCCCTCAGAGAAAGCACCCTCTGAAACCCAGGGACCTGATACTCTTTACACGGATCAGAAGCAAGCCCTAAGACCTGAGAAAACCGCCCGAGAGGAAAGCTCAACCCTTTTCGCTGGCTTTGCCCCAAAAAGCCACATACAATGCATGCACATACCTGCCTGAATACCGACTCTGTGAAGCCAAAGCCGTGGATTTTGTGTAACTTCACATGATGTCCAGCCACATGAGGGTCCTGGACATCTCTCCCCAGCGTGGACAGAGGGGTCCACCCAAGGGAAGGAGCTTGACCTGGCCAACGGTATTTACTTAATACAGACACACGCACAGTGAGATTTCCAGCAAAACCAGCTTATCAGTTCATGTGTGATGTGCCTGGGGGTTGCAGTTAACTCCCAAATGTTCTTTCTGGTGCTTCTGCCCCAATATTATTGATGCAACTCGGCCACCGGGTATGATCACAAAGCTCAGTGGCATCCCAGAGTTGGGTACCTGAGGGACTCCTTCACCCTCAGCAGGGAAAAGCCAGAGATGTTTGTCAATGGTGCAATTTTAAATCGCAGTTAAATTCACCCAGTGGCCACATACCATCCAGGAGGTGGTCCTGCCCCAGCTCCCCTTGGCTCCCCTGGCCTGGTGAGCCAATGCAGAGCAATTGGGTCTAAGAAAAATCTAGGAGAAAAAAAAAAGTGAACAATTTTCTCTTAATTAATTCCCTAAACCAGTTCAGTGGGGTTCAGGCAAGTACTAGAAATCTTTCTCCTTTTGGCATGAGCGAGATCAGCTGAACTGCAACATGTGGCTGCAATCCAAGGCAACCTTTGTTTGCAAGACCAAGAGCGGATTTTTTTGATATATTTCCCACCCCCCCCCTTTCCCACAGAAAGCTCTTAAGTCTGTAACTGCCTTTCTCCATGGGAACAGGAGATCCACCGTTTACTGACCCAGTGAGTTTTACTGCAAAGTTGTAACAGGATGTTCACAGAGGATTTTATTGTATTTTTTTTTTAATAAGTGGAGCATTTTAGTGTGCAGTGAATCTTCTTGCGTTATGCTTGCATGTCTCTTTGGGAGGCTGAAGTACAACACCAGGCTGCCAGATTCGTTTTATATATTGAAGAAACATGATTCTACCCAATCTGAAAGGCACACCAACATAAAAAGACCCTTTCTACGGGGAGGAAGCTCTGCACTTACAGTCTGGGATGAAAAGAGGAAAATTAAAACTTCTAAGAGAGATTATTAAACCTTCTATCCAACCTTCCTCTTTCCATATACAATCAGCTGCCTCCATCACTGCAGCAACACTGATGCTCGAGATGACCAGGCTGAAGGCACCACTGTCACAAAGAATGAAAGGCTTGCAGGTTGTATTCAGACAACTCCTTCCTTTGCTTTCGGAGTTAATTTTGGGTATGCCCGCTCAGGCCACAACTGCAGCTTTCCTCTGCTCTCATCATGCATCCAGACAGCCAGACAGACAGCCTGCCCCTGCAGCCAGCGTGGCAGAATGGCAAAGTCCCTCTCTGACCCACAACTCATCCTTACATGAACAGCTTTGGCAAGCTGAAGAAGGAAATGCACAATTTTGGCTCACGTAATTCCCACTACAGAGAGTAAGGGTTATTTTTTTCCCCATTCAGCTAGTTAATAAGAAACAACTGTTTCCCAAAACACAGACAAGTTTTCTACTACTCAGAACAGTGGATAACCCATGCATAAAAAAAAACCAACGGAGAGGAGCCTGAACAAGCAGCAGGTCCCGGCGTAGCGATGCATCTCCTGCATCACTGGCCCAACACGCTGCGCTCAGCGAGAAGTGATGGAGAAAGGTGAGCCCAGGCGCCGTCCATGCACCCTCACCACGGCTGAGGGAAGCTGTAACCCCAAAAAACCAAAAAGCTGGATCCCTGCGGCTCTGCACAGACAGTGTGGATGCCCTGGTACCCGGTCAGGACTGCAGCTCACGCCTGCACTACGGAGCCCCGGCACCTCCACGGAGCCGGCACGGAAACCACTCCTCCTCAGAAACAGGGGAGAGCTGAATGTACAATTAACGACCTGAAAAGAAACCCTCTCGCTGTTACTCTTTCATCCTACTTGCAAAGAGCAGCAGAACCCGACCCTCGGTGCACGGCTCTGCAGGGTGCGGACGCTTCGCCGCTCACACGCCCGCCCAGCCTTCCCCGGCACAGAGCCCCGCTGCCGGCAGCAACCCGCCACAGCCACGGCTGCATCCCTCCCTCGCTAAAATAATGGAGCGGGGCGCCTTTTGGAGCTTAAAAGAGGCGATTGCCAGCACAATCTCAGAGAGCATCTTGCTTCCCAACAAGTCAAGCCTCAGGATACCTGCGGAGCTGCCTGGGAAAGATCCGGCAACGTATTCTCACGTGGGCGGCGGGGCAACGTGCACCAAACCCAGCTGGAGAGGAAAGCGGGCAGAGAAGCATCTTCTGAGAGATGACAGAAAGAATAAAAAGCAGGAATTGGCCAGTTCCCCGTGACCTTCCCCAGAAATGCACTTCTCACCCCGACACACGCGTTTCGGTACGCAAGTCAATCCCCGCTCCCACTCCGCAAAGCCTTTGCTGGCAGCTGTTTTCTCTGGGTGTTTTCCAAACACTTCTCCAGAGCTTCCCATCCCTACTCTCTCGCACGACAACAACTGCTCGTCTCTTTTTGCTCGAGATCTCAAAAGGCACAAGAGAAACGAGTGGTTTTCAGGTTTTGAGAGGACGGGCACCTCTGCCCGCGCAGGCAGCTGCTCCTCTGCGGAGGGAGAAGGCGATGCACTTGCCCAGCACACAAAGCTCTCGGAGAGGGAACGGAGCGGGAGGGAAGCGCCTGGACCGCTGCTGGCAGCCTGGAAAGAGTTACCGCCGGGCTCAGAGGATTTCTGCCTTCCCAACAAGGCGGCCGGGGTGAAGAATGCAAGTGACGCAGCAGCATCCTGCCGAGAGAGAAGGGAAAAAAGTAAAAAAAGAAAAAAAATTTAAAAACCCCTGCAGCTCTCTGGCTGAGATTCAGAATGACTCCACTTTTACTGTAAGTGTTTAGTAACTCGGAGTCGCATAACCCCTCTCTGCCCACTTGGGGCCATGCCACGCAGTTTACAAGCAAGAAACGCTTCACACACACATACACACACGGCCGGCTGAATCCCCCATCCGAGGGAGGACAAGAAAACCTTTTTTTAACAAGTTAAGCCGTGTTTCCCATTTAGCAGAGCCCGATTGCTATTTATTTAACACTTTCAGAGTGTTATTTTAGCCTTCCTGGTTTGTGTGTGTTGAGAGGGTGTTCCTGGGACAGGGGCCAAAGCCGATTAGAGCAGCCCGGCAGCCGGAGAGGGAGGAAAAGCAGGGTGGGAGAGCGGAGGAAGGTGCCGGGGCAAGGCTTCACCGCGGGGATGGTCACCGGCAGCCCCCAGCCGCGGAGCTGGAGGGAGGCGAGGAGAAAAATGGGGACAGCAGTAGGGAGAGGGAGCCAGGGTGGAGAGCAGTGCCCAGTCCATCACCGTTTGGTGGTCGCTGGCAGAGACTCCCCGCTTTCAGCACACTGATGGCTCATCCCAAGCGAGCGTGCTGGGAAATGAGCAGGCAAAAGGAAAGCCGCGGCAGGCCTGCACGTACAAGCGTCCATCCCGGGATGACGGCACAGAGCTCTCCGCAGCAGGGATGCCCCACGCCGGTACCACCCAGGCGAGGCCCTGAACCCACCCCAGAGATGCTTTCACAGGAGAAAGGACCAGAGGATGGATGATCCACTTGGGTACAAATGCTGTTTGGTATCCACCTGCTCAGCATGCCCTGCAGCATCAACAGCCCTGGGACAAAGGCACTGAGGAAAGAACAAAGTCACTAAACATCTGCTGGTGGGTACCAGCACAGTCCCACCCCGGAGTCCTGCATCCTCCTCCTCCTGCCAGCCCTACAGCCCCAGGTCAGCCTCTGGGAACAATTTTTGCAGCAGGCAGGCAGAGGCAAGACAGATGGTGGCCAAACAGGATGGATGCTGTCCCCAAAGGAGCAGCTTCCCTGCCTGGATGGGGGGAAACCTACCTGGTACCCGCTAATGGGGGCCATGAAACACGTAGCCTGGACCACAGCCAAGCAAACCTTCTATCAGTCAACACGAGGCCCCCTTTTTCACCCATATCCAAGCACAAAATGCTGCTTTCACCACCAGTTTCTCCTGATGAGCTCAAGGGTTCCTCGGCTGTGGTGGCTCCAAGCACAGCTGCTTCCTCTCGCTCACGTGCCCCATCACCACTACTGCCATCGGTCTGGGGCTGGCCGGCGGCGAAACCATAACGGCTCTTCTCCATCTGCAGCGCACACGGAGGGCGATGTGAGAGGAAAACCCGGGACACACTCACACCCAGCTCCACTGCCCATTAGATGTAGGTGGGTAGAAGGACAGATGCAGATGCGGGGTCTCACCTGGACCAAGCGTGAGCCAACTCTTCCATGCAGCTTTGTATCAAGCCCAAGCAGAGAGAGGACGAGCACACACACCAGCAGGAGCCCTGCTAAAACATGCTGATAACGATGAGTATGGGGTGCAAATCTACAGGAGGAGGAAGCCAAAACATAGGGAGCAACAGACAGCAGCCAAAACTCACCAGCAGGTGAGAGGGGCCAGCGACAACCCCGACACTTGCAAGAGCGGGGCAAAAGGGCTGCGTATGACCAGAGATCTCAGGAGACGTGGCCATCAGGACTACCCCAGGAACTCACTAGCACAGGCACGGCAGTGCGCCAGGGCATGGCGACCCCGTCCTCCAGAGACATCCCCGAGCGAGGTCCCCACGTGAGCGCCTGGAGCCGGACTTGCAGCCGTGACGGTGCATCAGGCAGGGCAAGGTTCAGCGCGGGGCCAGGGCCGGTGCTGCCCCGAGGGGCCCCGGCCGGCTGCACACAGGCAGTGAGGTTTGCCGGAGGATTCGGTCGCTGTAGCTCTGCAAGAAGTGATTCTCCTTCCCGTGCTGGCCAGGCACAGGCAATGACCCAACCCAACCCAGAAGCCTCAGAGCTCCTGCTAGTCTCATGCAGGGCAAGGGTGATGCTAGCAAAGAGCACGTCGAAAGTAACTCTGCCCCGCATCTGAAGGCAGCGCGCTCCCCTCCAGCCACCCATCACCTCCTCAGAACTGGGCTCGGTGCCCTCCGGTGAGGGAAACAGGGCTTTCCCACACCTCTGCTTATCCTCCTTCGCTCGCATTTCTGGGAGGGAACAGAGCCCTGAGGAAGGTAACAGGTGGGAAAAGGAGCAGAAGGCGATCCTAGTCCAAAATCCATCAGGCGCCTGGGGAAGCGAGCGGCTGAAGGAAAGCAAGCAGAAGCAAACCAAGAGACACAGCAAGCCCAGAGACATTATGCTGCGTGCTCCACAAGTGCAAACTTGGAAGCGGCCACAGAAGAAAAAAGCTCACCCCCCGTGCTCGAGGCTTCCCCAGTCTTCTCTGAGCATCTGAGAAAATAAAGACCTTCAGCATTGCCCAAACCACCCGCCGCCTTTTGCAGAAGATGGGTTTTCCGCATGCCCAAAGACACGTCCCCAAGGCCACTACAACTTGACTGACCGCGCTGCAGAGCTCTGCAGCTCCGCTGTCGGCAGCCCTGCCACAAGCTCGTTGTCCAGCAGATCACATTCGGTGGTCACTCCTTTGGATGCTACGTGGTGCCTGTGGATTTGATTTCTCCCCAGTGTAAGACCCAGCCTGCTAGCCTCCAAAAGGTAACGAATAGCAAATTGCTTGTTTTCTTCTCCACTTTCTCTGTACCTTTTTTAAGACAAATTACCACACTTCTTTAATTTTTTAAGCAGCCTGGATCAACACAAGTCAGATTCAGCGCCAGCATGTCACACTTGTCACAAGCAAGCACTTAGAATTTTTTTAGGTGAATTTTAGCATCAACATAGCAAGAACTGAAGCCTCAGTCTTCCTAGCACGTCTCACATCTACAGCCTCTAAGGCAGCAGCACAGGCGCTGTGCTCTGCGCTGTGCAGGACGCAGCAAGGCAAGGGAACCCTGCAAACCGCAGAGCTCTGCAGCCTACAGCAAAAGACCAGGCAGTACCCAGTAGGTCCGCCTGCCTATGATCTTCCTCTTCAAGGCACTTTTATACCCTCCTGTGATTTCAAAACCCAGCACACACTGTCTCAGCTTTGATGCTACGCGTTCCTATTATCAACCAACCAACGCCAGAATATCCTTTCTTCTTGCAGTAAAACCCTTCTTTTCCCTGGGGGGTACAGCCGGGAAGGCAGAACAGGCCAGGCATTTAGCATTTAATCGTCAGTATCAGCTTGAATCACCTGGGCTTGCGTGGCTCCAGAGCATTCCCACCGGCCACAAACACCAGCCGAGGGACATCACCGGCAGGGTATTTGGTTTAGCATCCGCAGGGGAGGAAATCATCAGTTTGCATCACAGCACAGAGTGACCAATTTGTGGTCAACCAAACTACTCCCAAGAGCTGAAAAACCAAGTGCAATGCAGTAATGTTGGAAATTTGGATTCAGAACAGCAGGAGGTGTTGGGACACTCGGCCTCGGCAGGACTGACGGAGGCTGCAGCCATGCTAAAATGTGGATGTACGGACTCCAGAAATGCTGGGCCAGAAGGGACTTCAGACAGCCACCCAGCCCCGAACCCTCTCTTGGCTTCTTTGTCTTCACGCCGCTCTCCAAGGCAACACCAGCACAGCTCTGCCAAGAAGGAAGCAGAACTCGGCTGCAGCTCCCAGCGACGAGCACCGCTCGCCCCACCATCCGGGAAGGGCTGCTGCGCCGCTAACAAAGCAGTTTCTAATGCTTCTTGGGCCAGCTCCAGCATCACTCATTCTCCTTCATCACCACCACCAGGAGCTGGAACCTACGCTTTGAGAAATGCCAGCCTACCCCGCTGCTACCAGGCGCGACGGAGATGATGCACTGGAAGACAGCATCCAGAGGAGCACCTCCCTGTACACAATTTTCCTTGAGTCCTGTCCTCTGACACAGAGAGACATCACTCCTCACACCACCTTCCCGGATGTCTCAAATCTGCTACGCTCCCTTCAAGCTTCAACTCTACCAGGTGCTCAATCACCTCTCCTCTCCCTGCTCTCCTTCCTTCCTCCCGCATGCCATCTGCTGTCTGGGCAAAACTGCGTAGCAATACTTTGCAGTAAGTTTGGGGACACTTCTTCAGCTTTTTCTAGCCAAACAAAAGTTCCTTGTCCCAGCTCACAGTGCAGACATAAAAGTCGTGGCTACACAACCGACCACAGGATGAGCCGCAGGACAGCCAGCACCACGAGGGCAGAGATACCTGGCTCCAAAATTACTGCTGAAGACACCATCCCAGCAAACCACGGCCTGACACCTGTGGGTTGCTTTTTTCCTCGGTTTAACACATCCAAATCTTCCAGCTACTCCTCATAAGTACAGTTTGCCAAACAGAAGCTTCATCTTCCCAAGCCGCCTGCTTTCATATTAACAACTGAGAGGCTGAGACTGGATGCTGCATTTCAAGCAAGGCTTTACACGACAACCGAGATACGGAATTATTACCGTTGCATTCTTCTGCAGGCTGTTCGAGATCTGCCTTTCTTGCAGCAGCATCCCACTGCTGATTCACAGTCAGTTTGTGATTCCCCGCCGCTCCCGGCTCCCTTTCTGCAGTTAACCTGTTGCTGCTCATTTTGGGTACGCGCATCCGATTTCCAGGGGCACTTCTCTGCACTTGTCTCTACTGAATTTATTTCTTGTGTCTTCCAACCACCCCTGCAGGTCATTAGAACAATTGTAAGTGAAGATGCTATCACCTAAAGTACCTGCAATGTCTGTAGTTGCATTTCATCTTCCGGATCCTCTGCCGTCTACCATCCAATCTGCTACTGACCCCCAAAACACCTTCCTGATCCTACAGCAAACCATTTCTTCCAGCTTCTTAAGTACCCACTTACGATGATTTCATCTTCAGCACATTTCCCAAATTTGTCTATTGAGCTGTTGGGATTTCCTCAAGAACTACTCAACAGCTTTCAGCACTGTTTCTGGTAGCCACTCAAATACCAGACTTGGTGTGAGTTTGCCCAGTAGTTCTGCAAGCTCTCCTTGCTCCAGGAGAACTTGCTACTCCAGGAGGTATCACAGTTAACAGCTGGCAACCCCTAACGATACGAGTTCTGCAGTTACCTGAAACTTTCTTTAAGCCAGATCAAGCAGATCATCCATTCCACATTCAGGATCAGCATCGCCGTTTTTCTTCAACTCTCACCTACCTAGCTGCCTCTCCGTTGCTGTTTCCCTTGGCTCAGGTAGGCCTTCAGGGCTGCAGGAGCTTACAACAAAGAGCTCACACCCAAAGAGTTAAGACTTGTTATTTCATAACCTTTAAATCATAAAAATGATTTCCACTTGAAAAGGGAACACTTCTTGTCACAGACGCAGTGGCTCTGGAGGGTAATGCAGGGCTTTGAAGGAAATTTAAAAAAAAGGAAGCAAGGGGAGAAAGCAAAATAACACTTCCAGAAAATTTTCCAAAGGAAATGAGTAACCACTTGTTATTAAATGATAAATCACAGTCCTCGGGAAAAGGCATTGTCTGTGGTCTATTTTTAATGAGAGAACACTCCTGTCACTGACACGAGGGCTGAATGCGCTGATGGGACGCGTCTGTGGGCAGCAGGAGCTGGGAGCCACCATCTTGTTCCTGCCACTCCCACCGCTTAGAGCAAGCGAAACAGCATAAGAAGAAAGTGGCTTAGAGAAAAAAAAAACACACCCATGACAACAAACAAGGGCTCCTGTTTTCCACACAGGAAGGGCAGGAGGAACTCTAGAAACCAAGCGGAGGAACCAGGTCCTGTGCGTAGTCTCAGGCTTTGCTGTTGCTTCCCATGTGTGAGGGATGCACACGAAGCCACCATCAAGCAAAGCTGTGCTGAGCCCAACGTCCCCACGGGAGTCCAGGCGACCTCGCACTGCGCTAGCATCCTCTGCGTCCCCAGGCTGGGGACACGCCGGGCGCGCAGCCGCAGCAAACTCCTCGGCCTCCTTTTGTCCACCAAAACAGAGCTTTCTGGGGAAGCACCTGACACTGCAGCTCCACAGATGCTGAGCACTTCCAAGGTGGAATTAGCCTCTTTTTGTGCTGATACGCGAGTCCCAGGTGGCTGCAGCAAAGTGACTCGCCGACTGGGAGTAGACACTCGGTGTCAAGGGCAGGGAAGCAGCAGCCAGCGGAGCGAGCTGGGGGCTCAGCTACTGGTACAGCCTCAAAACCAAACCCGCGGGACCACAAGCTCTCGAACCCCCCGCCACCATGTAGCAGCCCTTCTTGCACACCCGAGACCATTTTTGGCACCTTGTGCCAAGCCCCACCAGCTCTCGAGCCCCAGCCAAGCACTGCCGAGCCCCAGCCACAGGGTTCAGCTGCAGAGCCCCACGTCCCCCACCCACTCAAGCCACCTCCGACCCAAAAGCACACGCGCTGCCCCAAAACCTTCCAAGCTGCGCCGGGAACGAGCAGGAATCTGTGACTGCCTCGCTGAAATACAATGTGCTATGCCTCATTTTACTGTCAGAGTGACCAAGCCCCAGCACAGGTTGCCCAGGGAGGTTGTGAAGTCTCCATCCTTGGAGACATTCCAAAGCCTTCTGGACACAGTCCGGGGCAACTGGCTGTAGGTAGCCCTGCCTGAGCTGGGAGGTTGGACGAGGTGACCTCCCCAAGTCCCTTCCAGCTTCGACCACTCTGTGATTCTGTAATTGCAACAACGGGCTGCACTGCAATCCTGCACGTTAAACTTAGCTTTCACTGACCCGGTGCAAAAAGACCATAATTATTCAACTTCTCAACTATTTCTGACATTCTTTCCATAGATGAGGTTTAAGCCTTTTTTTTCCCATTCCTTTTAATAGGAACGCAGCCCCACAGTTTGCAGCAGATTATATAGCACACACACACATCACTCTTCCAAGCAGAGTCTGAAAGCGTTGGTTTGATGATTTTTTCTCTCCCTCCCCCCCATAAACCACCACCCTGCTGGTCTCCTTCATTGTGCGGCATTTTGCAACGAAGCGTAAAAACGGTATTAATCATAGCTCTGAAAAAACACAAACTTCTTCTCTGAGGTTTGAGGTAACCATTTGGAAGGAAAACTTCCAGGAGCCAGAGGGACCGACAGGGCTGGAGACTGAAGTCCTTCTTTTCAAAGGCCAAGTGTATCCCAATATATCCCTTGGACAGCTGCCCCGAGCCAAAGTTATAATACTTTATTCTTCAGTTCAAGCAGCAAGAAGGAGATTTGGTACAAAATCAGGACAACTAACCATAGTGAATGGGGAAGTTCAGTGGGCAAATGTGTCATAAATCTAGCCGGAGGCTTGAGCTCTAGCTGCACCTTTGGTGAGGATCGATGTCTGAAGCCTCAGCTGCCTCACACCTCCAGGATGCTGCAGGGACCGGGGCCACAGTGACCAGGTAAGGGCACCCACCCCTCGCACCCAAGCGTCTCGGACCGAGCGCTGGCACTCACCCGCGGCAGAGTGTTGCTTCAGCAACAGTCAGAAATGCAGGGGTCTGCAAAGGCTACGCCAAAAAAATAAAAATCATTATCATCTTTATGTTTTCTGGCCAAACAGCACTGGAGAAAATTACCTTCTACATAAATCAAGCTCTTTGTCCACCTCCGCAGATTTAGTGCTTCTCATAGACACCAGGAGGGGCTTCTGTCAAAGACCATGTTGGGAAAAACCATGAGGCTCTTTTCTATGTTAGATGCTTTAGCAGAGACTTGCCAAAGGCTGTGGAATCCCTCCGCTTCAGAGGTAAAACATCAATAATTTAAACCCCTCCTTTTAAATTAAGAAGGGCACTAAAAGAAACTATTGAAAGAGAAAAACCATCAAGCCTGCCACCGCATCCAACTCAAACACCAACATTTTCTCTCATACCCCAAAAGTGGTTTCAACGAGCTGGAAAACAAGGATTTTACCTTTTTCTGACGGATCCTTCCCTGACATTTTCTGCTCTACCATTAATCTTCCAGGGAAAGCAGTTGACCATGGGGACAGAGCACATCAAGCATCCCGGCACACAGAGCCCCAGGATGCTGCAACCAGGGGCAGGGGTGGTGCAAGCACTTGCACAGCATCTCACAGGGTATGCCAAATATTTCAGGTTTATTGTTATATCAGCAGGGTAGGGTAGGGTAGGGTAGGGTAGGGTAGGGTAGGGTAGGGTAGGGTAGGGTAGAACAGTTCAGTTGGAAGGGACCTACAAACATCATCTAGTCCAACTGCAAGTACTCTGCATTAGAAGAGCAAGCAGAGAGAGAAGGCAAATAATTGATGATTGATCTTTTTTTTTTCTTTTTTAATCAATAATCCCAGACTCTTGTGTGCAGTGAAGTTCCCTGCTTATTCAAAGCACATGTGCCTCTGCTCATCTCGGCCACTGATACCATTTCTTATCAGCACGTTTCATTCTTTCCCATTCTTGCAAGAGCTCTGCAAGGTAAAAAAAGGATATTATCTTCATATTTAAGAGGCAAAAGAGGCTGACAAGGATAGATCTACCTCGCTATCAAGGCTTTTTCAAGAGCAGGAACAATGTGACAACCCAAGATTTAGCGTTGTCTACACAGGCCCCACTGCGGACCCCAGCTCCTTCATCAGCGGCCAGCCCGAGTGCAAGACGCTGTCCTGGTATTGAGGTGGCCAGACAAAAGTACACACTCAGAGACACAACCCCTCTTCCATGCAGATGTACATACTTCAGATGACCGGCCCGGATTTGCAAAGAAAGATGCACAGGGCCAGGGAACATCATACTGGAGAGAGTCCATCAGAGGGCCACGAGGATGATGAGGGGACCGGAGTATCTCTCCTGCAAGGAAAGGCTGAGGGAGCTGGGCTTGTTTAGCCTGAAGAAGAGAAGGCTGAGAGGGGACCTTATAAATGCTTATAAATATCTTAAGCGTGGGTGTCAGGAGGATGAGGCCAGACTCTTTTCAGTGGTGCCCAGCGACAGGACAAGGGGCAATGAGCACAAACTGAAGCATAGGAAGTTCAAGCTTCTTCCCTCTGAGGGTGACAGAGCACTGGAACAGGCTGCCCAGGGAGGCTGTGGAGTCTCCTTCTCTGGAGATATTCAAGACCCACCTGGACAAAGTCCTGTGCAGCCTGCTGCAGGTGACCCTGCTTCGGCAGGGGGTTGGACTAGATGACCCACAGAGGTCCCTTCCAACCCCTACCAGTCTGTGATTCTGTGATCATCCATTTACCCCATACCATGGCTCCTCTCAGCTCAACCAGCCAAGCTGAAGACGACCTTTGCATTGATTCGAATCCCCAGTGCAGCCGTGTAAACCTGGGAAGAGTGCAACCTCATGTCTCTGCAAAGGATGCTTGAATACATCCTTTTCTTCAGGAAAAAAGAAAGAGTAGAGATGATAGCTATTCAAAACCTATGTACCAGCCGATCCGGTGATCGAGTGCCATCCTCCAATAGCTTTTTTAGACAGTCATGAACTTCAGATCTACTTTGTCTCCTCCTCCCAGCAGCTCCTAAACAGTGTGAGCTAAATATTTATAGAAGAGTCACTGCTTGTTTAAGTTTCAATCCATATTCGCTGAGGTCCAATATGCCCAGATCCCGAAATGACAGCTGATTACAGAAGAGCCTGAAAACACGGCGGAGGAGACCCTGATGCTTACCAGACCTTTCATCTGGACACTTTCTCCAGCAGTTGTTTTGGGGCTCCTTTCCCAGCTCCTTTCAAAGGACAAGAAACTGGGGCTCCCATCAGCCAAGGGCCACGTTTCATCCGACGCTCTGGCACAGATCTGCTCAGCGCCACAGAGCCCCAGGTTTTGGGGAGCCCCCGATGGGCTCCGGAGCTCGCTCTGCCCCGACTCGCATCGATTCTGGAAATGCAGCTGAAGCACCTGAGCACCAAGGCAGGGTGCAAACACCTCTGAGCCCATGCAAGCAACCTGCTGCAAGCAGGGCACGGCACGGTGTCACTCCAGCTCAACAAGTCCTACCCTGACCTGTCCCTTCTGTCTCTCCTGGATTCAGCCATAGCTTTGCCAATTTACCATAGTGTCCACTCCAATGGCACAACAAAGTCCTCCCATACCTTAGAGAATAATTGAGGATACCCAAACTTTTAGGCTAACTGGACAATCTGTCAGAAGCTGTATGTGCCGACACAGTTGTGCTAGAAGCTAGCTCAGTCCAACAAGTCACGCAGGAGAGGATGACGGCACCTTCTTGCATGTGGTTTGTACGCAGCTTTATGGGTGAGCCAAGAAAAAAATTGGACTATGCTTTAGACACAGTGATTTCCATATATTCATCCCAGAAAGTCACGTGAGTTAAACACTCCTGGGAGTCCTCCATTCGCGGTAGAACTGGGGACTCACCACCACAAAGGTGCACACGAGAGGCGAGGCTATTTTGCGGACAGGATACCGTGCTGGCACACCTTGATGAAGTATCTCACCCTGTAGATGTTCAGCGTTCAGCTTTGCAAGCTCCCAGGGGAACAGCAGAGGCAGGGAGACACCACCCAAGCAAACACACTTCTCAGCACCTTCCAATGACCACCCAAGGCTGGTAATTCCCTTCGTTTTTATGTTTTCACATAAAAGTTCCAGCCTGAGGAACTGAGCAGAAGGCGCTTGTTCACCTCAGCTGGGTGAGAGGCTGGGACGGCTTCACCCATGTTCAGCTACTTCAAACCCAGCACCTGATTCGAATGGCCCCTTGGATGAGCGCACGTTGCTGAGGAACTCAAAACCACCACCAACAGCTATTGCTGTGCTCATCCCACCAAAATAAACGCTTTCTCAGTGCTGCGGCAAGTCAGGACTCAGCAACGCTGCTCTTGCCCTGGGGTTCTCTGGGGAATGACAGGACCCACTCTCTCCCTACACAGGGCGTTTAAGGCATTTCTCCCCAGTAAAACAGAAAATGAAATGTTGAGCAAGAGGATGACCATCAGGTGGATCTCAAGGTCAGGCTTGCACGCTGCCATCATTAGGAGCCTCAATATCCAGCATGAAGGCCCTTGCACGGATGCAGAACCCAACGGTGCACAGGTCCGTGCCGGTGCCACGCGTGCAGGCACTACCCGTCCTCCTCCTCAGACGTGTTTTCCACCCGGGTGTGCTCACGCACACAGGAAAGCGCCGAATGAAGTTCTATGGATGTGCTCATATGTACATGCACATGAATATGCACGAGCACACAGGCCCACTGCAACCACGCCGTGCCGACGGAGGAGATCAAAGAGATGGCTGCAACATGGAGAAGGCTGGAAATAACGACAAGCGCTTTCATCCCAATTACCCAGCCGGCACACAGCCTCTCATCTCTACGGAGCAAGCAAAGCTACTTATTAGAAATGCCTTTAGCGTAATCGGACTGTTAGAGAAAGGAGAGGAGCTGCCCTGGCTTTCCCATGTTTTACTTCCCCAGGTCTTGGGGAAGAGTCCTGTTGTCGGAAGCGCATGCCTCGCCACGCACATCACCACGGCTGGTGGGTCCGCCGGAGCCAGCCGTAACCGGGAGGCTGAAGGCCCAAGCCTACGACCCCAGAGACTTTGAAACCACAGCTGGTCTCCAGCATCACCCACACCATTAATGCCACGGGGTTGGCTTTACCGACGCTTCATGGCAGACAGGCATAGATGCTTCCCGGAGCAAAACAAAATTTTACTGGGGCAAGGAAAAGAAGGACTTTTCTATTTTAATTCACCTGGTCCTAAAAAAGAAAAAAAGGAAGAAAAAAAAAGAAGAAATACAGCCCCCCCCTTTTCCCCTTTTACATAAATATTGGATCTGAGCGCTTTATGCTCTTAAGAAGTTAAAAATAGGAAATAATATGAAGTCTATGTGCTGCATCTTTTATCAAAGCCTTTTATGAACATCAAAACCAGCTCCTCTGCGCTCTTTTATACTTTCCTGCCATCACTCACAATTCATAAAAGAGGACTACAGAGATACAAAGGGTAAAGCGCTTTCCAGCACTGTCACAGGGAGTCAGGGACAAAAAACAGCTTTTCCTCAGAGCTCTGAAATCTAAGAGCAATTTTATGATATACTGTCACTTTTAGCACATGAGATGAATAATAGATATTCAAAGCATAATAATACTTTCACAAGTAAACAACGCTTTGCAGTGCCAAAGCTTTTCAGCAGCCCTGTCAAGCCTTCGGAGCAGGATCGACAGTGCAATCCTCGTAACGCCGCCGGGAAGCAAACACTGCGAGAATAAACACGCACTGAGCTGAAAAACACAGTCTCGCAAAGGTGCCCGTCTGGCCAAACTCCATCTGTGTTCTCGAGAGACACACAACCAGATCCCCTCTATAAAAGAAGAGAGGTATGGAGATGAACAAGCTGAACCAGAAACTCTTCACACATAAACTTGACCTTGACCCTGCCATCTCTCAGAGACCTGCGATAAATCCAAACCTCCTCCCCATCTGTACAATGAGTGGGCTTACACTCACCCATATTCAAGAGATATGAGCATTAATTTACTTCAACATTAAAAAAAAAACCCACATTTGAAAGACAGTAGCTGCTCGAAAATCCCTGATTCTTTCCCAGCCTGTTTATATACCTGGATACGGAGCAAATCCCCCTGCAAACCACAGCAGACCCGACAGCACCATTTAGCTGTTCAGCATCTTTTCAACAGGAGGCAAATTCCATAACTCGCAGTCACCACTATTTTTTTTCCTGCCTCGCACAGTGAGAGTTAGGAATTCCAAGGGAGGAAATGATAAAGCCATGATAAAAAAAATTCCAGTGAACTCTCAGTATTATCCTAAGCAAAAAAGAATTTCCTCCTCAGTCATCCCTGGGCAGGGTAAGCCAGCTCCCCCGCGAATTACAGAAGAACAGGGGGAAAAAATGCTTATCTGGGAGATTACGTCTCTTCCTAGTACCTCAGTATTTATTTTTTAAGCAGGGCAAAGGTCAAACAAAAACCACCTGATGCTGATGTAAATGCAGCCAAGGACAAAACTGCACCGGGACCCCAGCAGAAAGAGCTGCTCCCTGCAGAAAGCCCGATGAAAACAGCGCGATGGTGCCAGCGGGGAGGGCGATGGCATGCCCGTGTCCATCTGCCCCAAGGATGCTGTCACCCGGCGGGAGGGCACATCCACGCTGCGGGCATGGCCGAGCCCAAAGGCAGCGACAGCCCCCAGGGAGTCGGGGTAGCGTGGGGGTCCCAGTACCGCTCAGCACCCCGGTGAACACCCCCCGCTTTCCCCCTTGGCCAGGAGAACGGGGGTGGCAAGCCCGGGCTGGAGTCGGACCTCTCACCTGGACGGTGGGCAAGGGTCCACCTTCTAGAGGCACCAGGGCTGGGGTGCGTCTGTGCCTCGTCCCCCACCTTACACAATAACCTATAGAAAAGGTATTTTTTTACATACATATATACAGGGGGTTTTTTTGCTCAGGTCCCCCTTTTTGCTGCTGGAGCCTCGGGTCTCTAATTCGACCTCCTGGCCTTGGCACGGCAGAGGTAAAAGGGAGGCGATGCAACGGTGGTTTCCTCCAAAACCACAGGATCCCCAAAACATTGCCAGGGAAAAAAAACCTGGAGCATGGGTGCAAGATTTGCTTCCAGCCCAAGAAACACCCCCAGAACAAAAAATTGCCCAAAACAGTGTTCTGTGTTTCTGAACTGGGCTCCACGCCGTAGGAGCAGAAGACTGGGGAGATGCCCTCCCTCGGCAGCAGGCTGGCCCCGTGGCAGCCGCTCCTGGCGAGTGTTTTTTGTCTGCTGCCCAAAATCAGCAACCAGACCAGTTTGGAGATGATTAAAACTTAATTACAAACTCTTCAGATCATGTCCCGTTCACAGCTCTGGGACGGTGCAAATCCTGCCACCTCCACTGAACGGCCCCTCCAAGGGCCCCTCGCAGCCTTGGGATGCCAGCCAGCTTCAGAGGCTTTACATTTTCGTGGCATGAGGCAAATTTCACTACAAGTTCCTCAATATTAATCCGCATAATGCTGCTCAGCAGATGGGAGCCCAAGAAAACAGCCTGTCGACACCTTCGGCTCTGCAGAGCCCCTCAAAGCAATGCAAAGGATTCGGGAGCCGAGCAGACACTCTCGCCCTGCCGGCTTTGCCAGCGACACGCCTGGCGATAGCTCCCCACTTCTCTGCAACCCGCAGCAGCACAGTAAGTCAGCAGATAGTTAAGATCACACGTGAAGAAAGATCTTTACTCGGAAAGTAATGACTGTGATGCTTTAGTCAACATAAAGCACCAAGCAACATCTCCAAGCGATAGAGGACCATTCAACACATACCAGCAGGATTATTCCAGACCTTTAAAAATACATAAATACTTGTCTACTTATAGCAAGAGAAATAAATTGAACTACAGCCTTGTGTATCCCCAAGGGCACGAAGCCTGGGCACGAACGGCACAGACCGAGATGCTGTCAGCAAGCGCCGCAAGAGAGGAGCAGACCTAAGGAGCTGCAAAGCGGGGCGAAGGTCTAGCACAGCCTAAGGACTGAAATCCACGATTAATTTGCTTCGCTTGGGTTGGCTCTCACTGCTGCCCAGCGAGTGAAAGCCAGCGTTCTCCGACCCGCAGACCTGGGGTCACCAGCAGCAGGATGAGCGCAGGTCCATCAGCATCCCTGGCCCGGGGCACGCTCTCCTCCAAACCCCCCAAGCAGGACAGGGAAAGAAAGACCAAGGCAAAATATCAGCATCACCGGCTTCAGCACTTTTCCAGGGCAGAGGAAGAAGCAAATCCAAAGATTCGGCTGTAAATATTTTTAAAGTGGCAAATAGATATTGGGCAGCCAAGAAAAGAAACTTTAAAAGCAATTCCTCGCATTTGCTGCCTCCAACCCTTGCAAATCCGGGCTGCTGAAGTGGTAAGGTAGGTTGCCCACAGACTGAAAGCTGAAACTGGCATCAGCCCCAATTCCAGCGAATTGGGAGTAATTTTAGAAGCAGGAAACCAAGCAAGAGACAGCATCTGTAGATTAAATCCTCTTCCTTTGCCAGGCTTCAATACATTTGACTCACAAAACCATGAGGAAAGTAAGACTTCCTAAAAAAAGCTTCATTGTCAAAATTATTTTATAGCCTTGAGGTTATTTTCTTCCCCCCCCCCTTAAACCAATAAATACTTGCAATTCCTTTATTTGCTGCCAGCTGGGGAGAGATTTGAAAACTTCTGCAAACCTGCAATTTCAGTGCTTGTCTGTGCCGGGCACTAAAAAAATCCTCTGGGGTGAGAGTGCGAGGGGTTAGTCATGCCGAGAGCATCCCTGCAATGCGCCAGGGCGGCTTTTCGCTGTCATCCAGCCATCAGTAATATCGACTTAGCCCATCGTGATTTTTATAATCAGTGACGTGCTTTTGAAACACACACCCAAATACATTACCCTCACAAGCAGCCAAACTCGAGCTTTTTGTATTTTTTTTTTTTAATTAATAACACGCATTTGTCCATAGATCTACTCCCTAAAGGACCTTTTGACCCAGCGCTCTGCACCCTGACTGAAAGGCTTTGCTATTCCACCAGCAAGCACTTTAAATGCTGATGGAGTTCATCTTTTAACTAGCACCCAAGGATGCCCCCGGTTGCCCCCCAGCCCAGATGCTCATGCGGACCGAGGGGAAAGCCCTTAAGTCACACTCCCTTTGAAGCCGCCCCACGTCTGTGCGGGGTGAGACCGGCTCTGAACAAAACCCAAGATGATTTTTCTTCCCCGTAAAAGACAGCTGTAAATTTGCAACCGAAACATCGTTCTTTGCCAAGCTCTCATTCTTGGGCCACCCCCAGGTACCGGGTACCTGCAAAGCCCTGTCCGACTCCCTCTGCAAGGGGCAATGCAGAACGCAAGATTCGGGGTCCATCTACCACGGCTTTTCTCCTTGCTCGGTGTCAGCACAGACCCATGCAATGCCGAGGGGAAGCACCACTGGGGCTGCTCGAGGTTACCCAGGTAACGGGCAGGTTTTGTTCAGACCCCAACTGGCCATTTCCAAAGCACCAAAGCGACTGCACCACTGGAGCAGAGCAACTGATACCCCATTTCCTGGAGGGACTTTGAGCACTGCTTGTACTCCAGAACTGTAGCCAATGCCTCTTCTCATACTCCAGAGCCATGAAGAAATCTGTGTATGAGCGGTGATTGCACCTCTCCTGGCTCTCTAAACAAGAGGAAACCCAAGGAACTCCCTCCCATCAAATAACAGAGATGCTCTTCCTAAAAGGTTGAGCAACAAGGGCTAGGAGGAGACCAATAAACACGTTTTGCACACATGCTCCAAGTCTTCTAGAGGTGTTCAAGGATCTAATCAGGTTTTTCTTTGCCTGCAAGGAGGAAATCCCAAGCTCCTAGTTACATATGAAAGATAAAGCTCATTCCACCACAATGCACTGCTGACAGAGGACCTTTTCACATCTTACAGGAACAAGTGGAGATCTGGTTTGCAACGTCTCTATCAAACAGCTGGCCGCAAACAAAAGGACTTTAGCTATCAACAGTGTTTGCTTTAATTGTAGATAAAAAGCTCACACTGCCAGTGATCCTTCTTTCTTAGGTGCCTTAGAAGTTGTCAGGAGCTAGTCGATAGAACACCAGGAATTTCAGTGATGGGAAAGCTCTGTTCTGTATTCCTGAGAGACAAACATGGGCTGAACAGCTTTCCTGGCTAACCCACACAGTGGGGCTTGCCCACCCATGAAAGTTAATTCAGGTTAAGGAAGGAAAACTCTTCTCTCCGACTGAATTACTGAGACCCGAGCCAAAGACACAGCCAAACCCTGGATTTTTAGCAGCGTCTTAATTCAGTGCACAGGATCAAAAGGGTCTCAGCAAAGCCCTCACCAGGGCTGCTCTGCGGTGGTACCCACTGGTCTGCTCACCCGGGGACAGATCCTGCACAGTGTGGCCATGCCTCCCCTCCAGCTCCACCAGCAGCAGTCCCAGCAGGGCCAGGAGGACAGTAGGATCCCGGGATGCCCAAGCTATTGGAAATCCCAGCCAGGGGCATCGCTGCAGGTGCAAACCAGCACTTTGCAGCAGATCTAAACAAGAGTGGAGTTTGGCTTGGTGAGCCCAGGTGAATCTCAGCAACTTTTATTTGGGTTTAGTAAATCGTTTCTCTGTGCTGAAGGACAAAAAGCTAGGGGAGAAGAAAAAACCTGAATACCCCTACACATAATGTTACCACCTTTCACAGGTGGACCCAAGCAAACAAATACAATTATTTGGTGACTTCACCAGAGGCACAGATGGAGTCACTGGAGGAGTCAGCTGCAGAATACAGATTTTCTAATTGCCTTTCTGCTCCCTGTAGGCCATCAGAGAAAACCTTCAGTTGTACAGAAGAGGCATTGCATCATCCAGAAGGAATACAATCATTTTCCAGTTTACTTTCTACATCATTCGAGCCAGACTGCAACATGCAAGTGAGCAAAGCAGGAGCGCAGTTCATTGGAGGGGGAGTCAAACGCTGAACGTCCCAGTTCCGGGGGACCCCTCGGCAGCAGAGCACAAAGCCCGTTCAAGCAGCACCGGGGGTCTCCGCCCTCCCCGAGGAGTGGGATCTTCCAGATGCTCCTGGGCTGAGCCTCCAGGTACTGCTCCTCCTGGAGAAGGTACCATCTCGGCATGCAACCACGCTGCACAGGGGCTGACCACCAACCATCCCCACCGACCTGGAACGACGCTGCTTTTCACCCACCAAACCCCCGCGGTTAACTCCATCCTCTGGTAGAGGCACAGCAAGCGTGTGCCTTTCATGCTGCTTAAAGCAAAGAACCTTTTTATCCTCAATCTTCGTCTACCATCTCCATTTGGCCTACGGGTCGCAGTCAAATTCAAGAGCGAGGCGACCGATTTTGCTTCTCCCCGCACACGCTCTGCACCCCCCACTTCCTTCCTTCAGTCTGACGCGAAATCCCGCTGACGACGCCAAGAGAACGAAGCTTTTAATGCCTCACAAACGCTGATGGGAATGCAGAATAAATGTACAGCAAAGCATTTTCAGTCCTTTCCCTGCAGCACCTCCTCTTTATATAGTAAAAAAAAAAACAAGTTAAGGTACGCTCAAAGAGCTAACTTTTCCTCCGCCCTTTAGAAGGAAAAACCTGTTCGCCCACAGACATGAGCGGATTCAATCCAAATCAGCGCAACTGCCAAAAAGAATGATTTTCCCAGCAAACCGACACCCACAGAGACCAACACAATGACTCGGTTCTGGTATTAAAGGAAAAAAAAAAAAGCTTGTCACATTCACAAAAACATCCAACTCATTGTAAATAACTACAAAAATGCAAATTTGGTCATTAGCACCACAGCCGTTGAGTTACCCATGTCTATACTGACTAGGACTAGTTTTCCTTTCAAAATTTAAAGCCCATCTCCTTTTTTATGGGATAAATCATGCTCAGAATGACACCACTGTTCAACAGAAATACTATCAAGAAGAGGAAAAAAGAATTAAATATTCCTGTCATCTCCTTTGAAACCAGACGACAAAGCCCAATGAGCAGATCCACGCACAGCCAGTGCTGGCTGCAGGTTGCAAACACAGCCGACAGCTGCCCGAGAGTTCAGGCTGATCCAGGAGGAGGAATAAGGAGCAGCAGACATGACCATCTCCAACCCTCTCCTCAGACGGGAGGCCCAGGCTGGGCATCAAAGCCTTCAGGAGAAGCTGACCCCACCGCTCCACACAAACCTAGATCTCAACTTGGGTCTGTGTCCTAATGAGGAAAAGCCACCTCCAGAGTACGGTATCAAGGACCTTGGAAGGTCTTACCTTTAGGAGAAGCTAGCAACGAAATTATTTAATTCCTAAACATCAGGAAAGCAAACTGGCTAGTGAATGAGAAAAGCATCTACATACCTGCTGGACATGAGCGCTGCTGCACTGCACAACCTCTGGGAGCAGAAAAAAGCATCCTTCTGCCAGGCAAAGCAACGGCTTCATCTTGAGAAACGCAAGGGCAGGTATTCCAGTAAGTGACCAGTTTGCTATAATCCTCAGGGCAGAGAGGCTTCCTTCGCAAATGACACGAAGCGACCCAAGAAAAAACAGGGTAAAAAGACAGTAGGAACTTCCAGATGCTTTTATCCACACTCCAGAGGGTTTTGGGGGTCCATACATTATCCCATGATCCTAAAAATCCTTGGGAGCTACCAAAAGGACCACGCTGCCAGGCTCCTCCAAACGTTACTCCAGACAGGTGGGAAGTGCAGAGCTGGGACCTTCAGAGAGAAGAAAGGGACAAGCCATTACACCACAGCGACAGAGGCTCTTCCCACGTTGGACAAGGCATGCAAATCCATACGAGCTCGTATCTTTAGATATACGTTTGCACAGCTAGAAGTTTTTAGCCTGAGGTTTGGATATTTTTTTTTCCTTTTTCTTCAAATGTGCATGGTTTATTTAAATAAATGTCACACCGAGCACCACTTGGTGCACCATGGGGCCACGACCTCCACATGCCTCACAGGTGATGTGAGAGGAGGAGGACCACAAGCCAGCAAATGAAAACAGTTCTCACCTAACCAACACATCCTCCCAAAACCTTCTTTTTTGGTGGGGTTTTTTCTGTTTTCGTTTGGTTTTTTTGGTTTGGGGTTTTTTTTGGTCCGAGCAAAAAAGGCAGTTTTCCTCTCCTCTCTTTCATTTTTCCACCCACCTTTCTAAACCTAACTAAGTGTTTTCTCCAGCAGAGAAGAGAAGGACAGAAAGGGCCCACCTGCCTCCCTGATTTCAGAACATGTCCATCCAGGCTTGCAGGACCACCCCATCAGGGACACCGCACCCGCGCCATGGTCTGGCCCAATCTATCAGCAGGATCCTACCCCGACATCCCAGAAACACGCAGCTCTGGAGCACAACCACCCCCTTTGACCTTCTACCAGGCAGAGCCACGCTTCCCACCTCCACGTTCAAAGAAAATCAACACGTCCCAGCAAAGCGGCTCAGAATACCCGGGGAATAAGTCATAAAGATTCTCGCATCTGATGTACATAAAGTCATCACAATCTGGGGGCTTTTTGGTTGCTTTGGGTTTTTGGTTTTTTTACTCTGATTTTACTAATTGTGCTGTGAATTGAGTTGCTGGGATTTTTCTTTATTATTTTAAGATACAAAAGCTGTCGCACAAACCCAGGCAACTGCCAGGCCTGGAAATCATGCCCAGCAAGCACTGCGAGGAAACTCCGATAGCTCTTTGCCCGACATCGCTTTCTAGTCCATCCGTAATAAAAACAGAGAGCAGCTGAGAGCCAAAAGGCGTTTTTTTATTCGCTTTGTTTTAGCTGTACCAGCACAGGAAGGTGATATCATTGTGTGATACAACCAAGCAAAGGAGTCATGAAAGTGCAAGCAAATAGATCAAACAGCACAGGGTTAAATAACAGGTGTGATAATCACTTGTTTTGCTAATTGCGTCAATAAAATCCTATCTCTCCTCAAACAGTGGAAACGTCATCAGATATAAGAAAAAAAAAATCACATGAATAATTAAATGTACAAAAAAAAAAAAAAAATCACTTTTTCCCCAGATGCTCTCTTTAAAGGGTTGATTAGGAGAATCGTATGTTTATTTTAAATAAAATTTCACTGACTTTGATCACATTTAAATCACCTTCAGTACAAAACCTGCTTCGAATCAAAACTTCCTCCCTAGGGAAAACAACAAAAATTGCCTTCTCTGCAGTATTTGCAGCCTTACCGCAACCCAAGCTACCCAACCCGGGACGCAACGTCGCCAGCCGGACTGGATGACACCCCAACCCACTAAAATCTCGTGTCTTTGGGCTGCTAACCACAAAACCCAGCACACAAGTCAGCTCAAGGCAACTGGAAGTCCGCAGACAGGCTCACAGGTGGAGTCGCAGCTGCAGTCTGCTAACTCCTGGAAAATGAAATCTGAATTGCCTTGTCCTTGCTTCCAGTGTTTTCCCAGTGACAAGGAGAGTCAGGAAATGAAATGTTCCCTGACCTCCTCCCCATTCAATGAACCGAAGCTGGAGAAAGTCTGACCCAATACCCCCAGCTGATGAAAATATTTTGGAAGAGGACTTGAATCCCCCAAAATAACTCCCATGCCCCCAATTACACAGTGAACCTCAGCTACTTTGATGACTATATGACAATCAAAATGCCTGTAAAACCTATTTCTCTGCTGCAGGAACATCTGCCTAAAATCCTTGAGGTAATGGTTTTCTCTATGAAGCAATTACTCATCAAATACGAGCATGCAAACAGAGGTTCATCTCTGTCACCAGAGAAATGAGACTTCCCCGTAGACCCAGCCCCTCAACATGCTGAGTCTGAAGCAGCCACAGGGTTTTTTGTCCCAGCTCCACCATGGATGTGTCAACATGTGCTTTGCCCACTTCTCCTGGGAGACGAGCCCAACGGTCTTCACTGTCCAATGAGCAACAACGTCATTTTCTTGTTTTTTTCCTTATACTTCTCCTCCCTTGCCACATACACCACTACTCCCATCACTCCCATCATCTGCCTTCAAGCCCAGCTGGGTGGAAGCAGGACCTGAGCACCACGGAAGAGCTCAGCAACTGGCATCCTGCACATGTTGTGTTTCTACATAAACATATGGGCTTCTCTAGGCAGGTTGTAAGGTTTGGGACAACTGATAAACCGATGTCAGACGATTCATGTTCGTTTTAAACATCTTTCTTCATGGTATGGAGGATTCTCAGCACCTTCCATCCATGGATGTAAGGAGAAGATACTGTCTCAGTGCTTCCCAGTCTGGGATGCAGATGAAGTTCAAACTCTTGTGCCCAGGAGAGATTCCCAAAAAGTCGACTTTCCAGTTCCTTGGACTCTGCCCTTAAAATGCGCCGGGTCGTTAAAGCTAAGCACTCTGCCTGCTACAAAGATCCTACCTCCATCTCCAGTTCACTGCTCTCCAGGCTCTCAGCAGCCTTCTGCTTCCCCCTCAAATCGGAGGGTCTTCCTTGCAGACTGCCTATGAGTATTGCCTAACACCAACAGTTTAAGTCTTGCCCTAAATAACTTACGAAAGGTCATGCGGTAGGTTGGCAGCAAAGCCCTGTAGAACATCCAGATTTTGCAAGTCATGGGACAGCACTTGAAAAACACATCCATCCTCCCCATCCCTTGATGAGGAACAACTCCGTTACTTGTACACAGCAAGGGTTCAATCACCTACACAAAGAGAACACGAAGCACCGAGCACGTGTCCAGCTCCGAGCAAACAAGGTATCATCCTCAATGCAGAGAGCAGTGCCCTGAGTCCACGGCTCCTCTCCAAGGGCAGCAAGAACAAGTCAACATGAGCTGAAGAAAAACAGCAGCAAGCAAAGCGTGCCCTGCTATGGAGAGCCCCCGGATGATTAATAGCCACATGAAAAATGTTAGAGACACTCATTGCTAATTAGTTTAGAAATACAGGGGGAAAGCAAGAGGAATAAGGAGTTCCACCTGTTAAATTTTGACCATTAAAGAGTCCCAAGTGCAATGGCTCGTTTGAAAAAACAAAGGGTGTCTTCTGTGCCTGTGTTTTTTGTTTGAAGGAAAGGGCTGTTTTTCCACTTCAGCACGTTCATTACAGCCCAGCCATGTGAGTTAAGTGCAGTAAGGGCCCTGTTAAACCTCACAATGCGCTGCAGTAAGCTCCAGCAGTGACTTTATTACGGGTAAGAATGCAACCGGGGGCGTTCGCCTCCGCTGCCCCATCCACCAGGCACCGCTGGCAGCCAGCGCTCAGCTCGGTGACACCAAGCTCGCCTCCTAAACATAGGGGGAACATCCCAAGGCGATTTCGAGTCCCCATGCAGAAGCACATTTCCAGGTGCAGAGACCGCTTATCAAAGTCAATGCTACCCAGCAGAGGAAGAAAAAAAAAAAAAAAGAAAAGAAAAAAACTCCCAACCTTTCCACTTTTCCATAAATTCTCCAGCTCATTTTAAGCAAATGGTCGCAGGTGTACTTGCTGACAGGCAGCAGTTCACTATAGCCGGTGGGTAACCCAGACACCACGGAGGAATAGTTTACTTCTGGTTTAGTGAGACAAAGCAGGCTCAGCACCAGCGCCGGCAGAAGGAAGCGGGCAGGATGAAGCCCAGACTGTCCCCTGCCATAACATCCAGCTGGTGAAGCAGTCCGAGCCATCCCCGAAACCTCTCCTTGGCTGCTACCTCCCTGGTCTTAGGCAGGTAATTTTAAAAGAGCTATAGACTGAACCTGGTGTAGCAGTGAGACTGGCAAAATCAGGGGTTTTCAGGTCAACAGGACTTGCGTTTTGTATCAGTGAGGAAGCATGAGCTTCTTTACTTTATGGAGTCATGGAAGGACACCAGTAACAGTCTCTCCTACCACATGCCTATTGTATTTACATCCTTATAACAGAGAAACCAAAACCCTAAAACCAAAATATTTCAAATATTCTTTTTTTCTTCCTCAAAAAAAAGTAAAGGCTGCTAGTCCTTTTCCTCCTCACTCAGAAACACCAAATTCTTGGGAGTAACCTGACTGCTTTTGAGGGCTTCACAAGCTTGGCCAACAGCCACATCCCAGGCAGTCTCCAGAGCTAGGGCTTTTGCTCCTCCATCAGACAAAGGAGCTATGGCTGGGACTTGATTAATGAGGGGAGGGCACTTCACAGATGCTCCACCAGCCTGTGACCAGGTGAAGACATATGTGCACCCAATTAGCAGTGCAAATCAGGAGACTATTACAGTCTGCTCGTTAACCCCCAAGAGCTGGTAAACTTGCCTCTGCACACCAGCCTGAGATGTCCTCTGTAACAGAACCCACGGTTCGTATTACAGAGAATTTTAGCAAAAGTAGGTGAAGGCAAGAACCATTTATCATGTCCTACCCCACCATTTTCATCCTAAAAGTCAATTCCTTCCTTTGAACTCCAACCAAAAGATGTCTGAAGGAGAAAGACAAGCACAGAAGGATCACCCAGTAGACTGGGAACTCCACCCTATGCTCTGCCCAAAGACAGGTCATTTGATAACACGAAGCACAACAGAAAAATGCTTCCAAGAACTACTGATTCTTATAATAGTTACACAAGAAAATGCACTTTTTAAAATGCAAGCCTAGATATTCCATTGAAGGTACCATCACACAAATTCTTCTTGCTTGCCTTCATCCAGGACTCTTCACCCACACTCGGTATGGATCTGACAGCCTACCTGAACCATCACCCAAGAGATGACGGGGCTGTATTTTACAGCCCAAATTCTCCCACAAAACGCAGGTCATGACTATACTATTTTGTGTTCACAAAATTATTCCAAATGAGGGTCACAAGCAGGGACATTATTATCTAAACCACTGCTGAGATGCCTCACAATGAACCCTGTTCTTACAACCCTGAAGGGCTTTGAAGACAACAAGCAAAATTTCAAGCAACTGCCCCACAATCTCACATTCTAAGTATCTTGGACCATTTTCAAAGTAAAATTTATTAACTTCTGCTCCATCTGCACCAGCTGACATAGTTACACTAAGAGAATAAACTTCAAAATGTTCCCTGCTGGGGAGTGGGGGGAGACACTCTCCCAACCAACAGAAGACTGTGGCACAGAAAAGACCAAACGAACAAATTGCAAGGTAAATACTAATTAGCCTTTTTACACTATTCAAGACAGGAATGTTCCCCAACCTAGCAGGCGACAGTACCAAGAAAAACCATTTTATTTCATGCTATGGAAATCACCCTTATTATGGAAAAGAGCATTCCATGCATGCTCCTCTTGAAAAAAAAAAAAAAAAGCCTTACAATGAATTACAGAGTGTCATTCTCGAGAGATACTGAGTTGCCTCACCTGGAAAACCTGAAAGATCACAAAAAACCCAAGTCTAACAAGAGCGACACCATTGAGGCCCTTAACCCCCTCCAGCTCAGACAAGGGTTATGGTCCACCCGAGATGTAATCAGGCTCCTTGGCCAGGAGGAACACCCACCTGACCGCTCGCTGATGCACCAAGAGCCAGGGTCACTCCATAACGAGCTCCACCCCTCTCTCTTGCAATTATAACTTGAGCTGGGTGTGGGTGAGACTAAGGGAGCTGCAGCCCCTCGCTCTCCTCCTGGTCCCACCACCTGCTGCAGGGTGGGGTAGCACCCGGGGCTGACCTCCCTTCCCAAACACTGCTGGTATGGGATAACCGTGACGGGAAAATCAGACTTGCAGATCCGATGCAGAGAGATGAAGAGGGAGCAAGGGACAGCGATAAGCACCTCCTGCTCTCCCAGGACCCTGGATTCTGGCTTCAAAGCTCTCCGACAGCAACGCTGACCCCCAGGCTAGGCTTGCAGAGATAAGCTGTGCCCCTTCAAAGGGCAGGAGGAAATGGGGGTTTGTTTTACTTGTTTGCTTTCTTTTTTTAAATAGTCATTGACTTAAATCAATAATCTCTACACATCAACTTCAACTGCTGAAAGAAAAGTCAAGATCTGTGCATGAAAATGAACGGCAAGTTCCGGCACCTGGGAGAAGGAGGGGTCCTTCCTGACAGTTTGCTAAGTGAAGCACATCAATCAGCCCAAGGAGGACCAATGTCACCACCCCAACACCACCGTACCCACCAACCCCACATGGTACCTGGCCACGCTGCAAGAAAAACTGCAGGTCCTTCAGCTCTCTCTTCAGCAGATGAGGTATTTCAGGCTTACTGGGGGCTCTCCTGGCCCTCCACACCAGCCAGGAAGGGGGTACAGATGGGTCACTATCCCGTCAGCAGCAGAGCCACACCAGTCCAAGGTACATCTAATTTTCTCTGCTTCACCTGGGCCTGGAGAGACGCAGGAGGGCACACAACCGGTGGAAGGTTGAGCAGTGCTACAAGTAGAAGCAGCAGAAAAGGCCACGCGAGGGTCCCTCGCACAACTCATCCCACCACATTGTGTTCTAGGAGAAGTGAGAGTCAGCACATGCTTTCTGCAACACCCCTCTGAAATCCCACCAGGGAGAACCGTGCCCGCTGCACTTCATGGGACATTAGTCCTTATCTTCCAGGACTCCAGCTTGCACAGCCTCACACTTCATCTTCACCTTCTGCTCTTCCAACTCATTTCGGTCTTACACACGCACAAGGGAAACCATGTCTTAGGACAACCATGCTTGAGGGCTGCGTCACTGAAAACTCACTTCTTGCCTTGGCCAAAAGGAACCACGGCTTCCGACAGCTGGTGTAGTCACTGTGAACCATCCCGGCTTCACAGAGCATGGCTCACTCCAAAGCTTGCGGGCACTTTTTACCACCTTTTATTTATGGTTTTTAGTCTACAGCATTAGTTACCAGCTTGCAATAAAAGGAAAAAAAAAAAATCACTAAGTCAGGTACAAAACTAATCCTCCTGCTCATTATATTTTCAGTTCTTTATCTCAGACCTATTCTTTAAGCCCTCAGGATCTCGGCTGTCACCATGAGGGCTAAAAACATGCTTTATAGTCAAACAAATGCTGAAATTCTCACAAGACTACACCACTCCAGAAGCAAAGGATCTGCACTAAAAATATAAAATGGCTAACAGAGACGTTAATTAGACACTATTAAAAAAAAAACCCCAGAAGATACCAGCCCCTCACTTTTCAAAGACAAAATCAACCAACTTGAGGCACATCTTTCACAGCTGACATTTGCTTTCATCGACCCCCCACCACCACAGCCTCCCGGATTCCCTCTATTAAACTGGATTTGCAGTTCTCCCTGCTAAACCACTCCAGGAAGGTAGAGTCACGGAGCCAGGACAGTGGGCTCGGTCCTCTGCAGGCACCGGTGAGACAGAGACTCAGCACAAGACCTCAGCTCTGGCAAAGTCTGATCACTGCAGCATTGGACCAATGCAGCTCCAGCCTCCTAAACACCGAATTGATTTGCTGGTCCATTGAGGCCAAAACGGGACATTTCTGAGCCCACTGCTCCTCTCTGCACTCCTCTGGACCAGCTCAACTCATCAGCCACACACCGCTCCTGCTGCGAGGGTTTTTTTGCAGGTAAAGCAAAGCAGCTGGGCAGCGAAGAAGGGCCAAGAAAGTCATTTTTTAATGAGCATAAATCACCCCTTGCATGGCTGATGCGTTTCAAGCTTAATATTTGTCTCCTTTTAAACTTTAATTCTGGGTGGCTGCCTCCTCCTCCGAGAGCCGGACAGGAGCCCAGTGGTAATGACTTTCCCTGTGCACTGTCACACTTGGCTCCAGGTCCGAGCATCCCCGCAGAGCCCAGGAGAAGCCCCACGTGCTCCGGGGCTGGCACACAGCTCCGCAAAGGCAACTGAGGTGAAGATTTCAAAACCTCTCTGGGAATAGCAGTGCAGAGACATTTTGGCAGATCAGGCTCTGTCTTCCTGTTGCTTTTTTTAAAGCTCCCACTTATTAAGGGCACATGTTCAATATTCCGTAAATAATAACAGAAAGTGTTTGCCATTAAACTGAAGCCCATGGAATAATTTGACTCATTTCTGCTGGTGAATCCAAATAAACGCCTGCCCGCTGCTACAGGCAGCTTTCATGTGCAGCTCAGTGAGGTCAACAGGCACCAGCCCAGGACCTTCTGGAGGTGAAATAAAATATTATTGTTAGGAAAGATTTCATAACAGTGTAGGATTAGGCTTCATCCAAATATAGATGCTGCACTGGTTTCACTAAATCCAGGATGGAAAAGTTTTATTTATTGCATCATACAGTTACATCATGAAGTTACAGGCCAGGACTTATTTTTCTGCTGATATCCAGGAACGAATCCCCTTTCTGCTGATACAAAGCTGCCCATCAAGGACTGGGCTCCATCTCTACCTGCCCCATCCCAGGCGTTTGTGAAAGGATGTTTTGCTCACTGTCTCGTACCTGCAGAGCACTCCCTGCTGTGCACCACGGGTTTAACTCTCTGCACCAAAACCGACAGTCAGTCCCACCAAATCTCCGTTCCCAGCACTCTGCTTTCACCTAGACTCCCTCCATCCTTTCTCAAGATTATTGCAGCCACATCAAGAGTCAAATAGCAGCAACACAAAAAACAAGACCCCTGAAAACACGTCAGGCTCCTGTACAACCCTCACTGTGTTTGCAAAATAAATATACAGCAGGGACCTGCTGTTTGCTCCTCACCCCCGGAGCTGCCTCCCACCAGCCCTGCCCCACGCACAAACTGGGCAGTGGTCAGGCTCCAGCTCAGCAGGGCGGACGGATGACCTCCCCGGGTTGGTATCTCCATCATTCTGATGCCTGAATGAGCACACAAAACCAGCTACCCTTCCTGCAACCCAAAGAGGAGATTTTTTAATTTTTATGCCAAGACTGACGATGCACTGCACCTCTTCTCATTCTTTTGTTGCTATTAATATTTTTATTTTAGTCATATCCAGGCTCTCAGTGCTTAAAGACCAGGTTTTCTGAAGAGCTTGTGTGCTGGAGACAAATAAAGGAAAAATAGGGGAAAAATAAAGGAAAAAATAGAGGAAAAATAAATAAGGAAAAATAAGGAAAAACAAGGAAAAATAAGGAAAAAATAAGGGAAAAATAAGGGAAAAATAAGGGAAAAATAAGGGAAAAATAAGGGAAAAATAAGGGAAAAATAAGGGAAAAATAAGGGAAAAAGGATTATTTTATCACTCCATTAGCATCTAAAGGCATCAGAGGAATTCCTAGCCACACACCCCTTGCTGTATGTGAATGC